>Ga0209273_10000444_pt1 | contig 54135 bp, 37 predicted proteins | sample tdAd471_FD_187126 | JGI IMG/M metagenome (GOLD analysis project Ga0209273, IMG submission 187126) | Marine sediment microbial communities from the Atlantic coast under amendment with organic carbon and nitrate - tdAd47.1 (SPAdes)... | ecosystem: Environmental > Aquatic > Marine > Coastal >...
AGTTCTTCCTTGATCGAAACTTCGCGTCGGAAGTGGTGACGCGCGACGTCGGGCGAATCTTCCTGGGCGTCGATCTCGAATGCGCGCAGTGTCACAACCATCCCAACATCGATGGCTATCTGCAGCGGCATTACTACGGAATCAACGCGTTCCTCAGCCGCAGCTACGTCTTCACCGATGCGAAGTCGAAGAAGAAGATGCTCGGCGAAAAGGCCGAGGGCGAAGTGAAGTTCACGTCGGTCTTCACGTCCGAGGAAGGCGGCACGGCACCGCGTCTGCTCGACCTGCCGCCGATTGCTGATCCGGAAGGCTCGGCGGGCGAGTACATCGCGAAACCCGACAAAACGACGCGCGGCGTGCCGAAGTACAGCCGTCGTCAGCAGCTTGCGAAACAGATGACGGCTCCAGAGAACGTCGACTTTCGACGCAACATCGCGAACCGGATCTGGGCACTGATGACCGGTCGTGGTCTCGTCGAACCGCTTGATGTCCGGCACGCTGACAATCCGGCAGCGCACCCGGAACTTCTGAAGCTGCTCACCGTCCGACTGCGGGACAGCAACGACGATCTGCGCCGGCTGATACGCGAGATCGCTCTCTCGACCGCGTATCAGCGCAGCAGTTCACCGGTTGAAGTCAATGCGTCCGACGCTGCGGACTCGCAACTCGTGCAGGCATCGCTGGACGAGTCTGCTGAAACGTCCGACGAAGGTGATTCCGAGCCAGTGGCTGTCGCTGACTTTCAGGCCGCGAGAATTAAACCGCTGAGTTCCGAGCAGCTTGCCTGGTCGGTGATGCAGGTGCTCGGTGTGACCGACCGAACGCTCGCCGCGAAACAGGCCGAGCTGGTGAAGAAAGACGGCGATGCCGCGTCAGAGAAAACCGACAACGCCGTCTGGCAGGAGCAGGTACTCCGCGAGGCACTGAAGTCGAACGTCGACCAGTTCGCGACTCAGTTTGCCGGTCAGGGCGGACAGAAGACAGGCTTCGACGCGACCGCGAATCAGGCCCTGTTTCTGATCAACGGTCCGCTCGTGCAAAGCTGGCTGGAACCGACGGGCGGATCACTGACCGAACGCCTGTTGAAGATCGATGACAACGGGCAGCTCACTGACGAGTTGTTTCTCAGTGTGCTCGGGCGACAACCGAATTCGGACGAGGCAACGGAGTTTCAGTCGGTGCTCGATGAGGCCGATGATCGAACTCAGGTCGTGAAGGATCTGATCTGGGCACTTCTCGCGTCGGCGGAGTTCCGGTTTAATCATTGAGTTCCTGAAGTACACAACGTTCAGTCGCGAAGCGACGGCAGCATGTAGCCCACGACGTCAGCCGTGGGAAATGATTTCGCCGCTGTCAGAATCAAGACCGCTGCTTCTTTGCACTGACAACCACGAAGTGGAGCAAACCATGCCACGCAACATCGGCTGCAACGTGATTGACCATGCGGTTTCGCGGCGAGGGTTTCTCGGCGCGGCCTCAGCGGCGGCCACCGTCGGCGGGCTGTTGACTCCGGTTCAGGCGGAGGCTGTTCAAAGCGGGCAGAAGCGGATTCTGCAGATTTTTCTACAGGGAGGCGTCAGTCAGTTTGAGAGCTGGGATCCAAAACCGGGCACGAAGTACGGTGGGCCGTTCCGTGCGATCTCGACGTCAGTGCCGGGCACGCAGATCTGCGAGCTGCTGCCGCACACGGCGCAGCGGATGCATCAGTTGTCGATCGTCCGCAGCATCAACCTGAAAACGAACGATCACACACAGGGCCGGCTGTTCATGGAGAAAGGCCGCCGGGCAGGCGATTTCCCCTACATCGGTGCTGTCGCTGCGAAGTACCTCAGCCCGCAGAATCCTCCGCTGCCCGGCTACCTGCACGTCACAACCCGCGGCTTGAACGACAACACGAATGCGTTTCTGGAAGCTCAGCACGCGCAGATGAAACTCGAGGGCGCAACGTCACCGGCCAATCTTGCTCGTCCCGACAAGGTCGCTGCAGACGCCGCGCGGCGCCGCGAGGAAATTCGCAGCCGGCTCAGCCAGCGTTTCGCGGGACGCAGTGGTCAGAAGGCGTTTGTCGAGTCGTTCGAGTCATCGTTTGAACTTGCCGACCGGCTGATGTCGCAGCAGCCGTTGTTCGAATCTGAGCCGTCGGCCAAAGATGTTGAACGTTACGGTTCACACCCGTTCGGCCTGCGGTGCATCCTCGCCCGCAAGCTGCTGGAGAACGGAGCGACCTGCGTCAAGGTCACGCACCACGGCTATGACACGCATGCGGAGAACTTCAACTTCCATCTCGAACAACTCGGCGAGTACGACCGGACCGCCTGCATGTTGCTCGACGACCTGCACGATTCTGGAATGCTCGACAGCACGCTGGTGATGATCTACTCCGAGTTCGGTCGTACGCCGAAAGTCAATCAGCGTTACGGTCGCGATCACTGGGGCGCGTCGGTTTCCGTGGCGGCGGGCGGCTGCGGCATCAAACCCGGAGTCGTCGTCGGCTCAACAAATCCCGAAGGCACCGAAGTCGCCGACCGTGAAGTCGACGCAGGCGACCTCTTTCACACGTGGTTCCGGGCGCTCGGCATTGACTCGACCGCGGACCACGCGATTCCCGGCAAGACGATTCCGATCGGTGATCCGACGAAAGCCGCTATTGAAGAATTGCTCGCCTGACGATTTCCGGTCGTTAGATGGCAGGCCGATTCCGATTCCGATCCAATCCCGCAGGAGCCGTTCTCAACTTTCCTGCGATGACCACTGATGGACAACGACGAGCGTTTGATTGAACTGCTGGACCGCCTGGCGGCTGAAGCTCGCGGTGGGCGGCAGGCGGATCTGGAAGCGGTGGTGCGGGAGCATCCCGATCTTGAGCAGGACCTTCGGGAACTGTGGGCGACGATGCTGCTCGCCGAGGACTTCGCGAGTTTCTCGGGAGAACTGTCTGAGCTGACGGGGGGCGAATCCCGGTCGGCTGAGCGGGCCGCGGTCGGCAGCGCATCAGTGCCGGGACGTGTCGGCGATTACGAGCTGTTCGAAGAACTTGGTCGCGGCGGCATGGGGGTTGTCTATCGCGCGCGGCAGAGCAGTCTCGGTCGGACAGTCGCCCTGAAGATGATTCTGCGAGGCTCGCTGGCATCGGAGATTGATGTCGCCCGGTTTCGCAAAGAGGCGGAAGCGGCGGCGACGCTCAGCCATCCGAACATCGTTCAGGTGTTCGAGGTTGGCGAGCATGGCGGTCAGCCGTTCTTCAGCATGCAGCATGTTGACGGCACGACATTGGCGCGGCGTCTGGCTGACGGGCCGTTGCCGGCACGCGAGGCCGTGGAGTTGCTGCTGCCGGTTTGCCGGGCTGTCGCTGAGGCGCATGCGCAGGGGCTGCTGCATCGTGATCTCAAGCCGTCGAACATTCTGATCAGTTCGAGTGGCCAGCCGTTTGTCACGGACTTCGGGCTGGCGAAACAGATCAGCGATGAGGGACCCGATTCCGAAGAGAGCAATCCGCTTAGCACGCTGACACAGTCGGGAGCGATCCTCGGCACGCCGAGCTACATGGCTCCTGAGCAGGCGGCGGGGCGGCGCGGCGACGTGAGCCCGGCGACCGACGTCTACAGTCTTGGAGCAATCCTCTATGCGATGCTGACCGGGCGGCCTCCGTTCCAGGCGGCGAATCCGTTCGACACGGTGATGATGGTCCTTGAACAGGAGCCCGTGCCGCCGCGCGTGGTCAACCCGAAGGCCGACTCCGACCTCGAAATGATCGCGCTGAAGTGCCTGCAGAAACCGGCCGACCTGCGTTACCGCGATGCCTCCGCGCTGGCGGATGATCTGGAGGCGTGGCGGAACCATGAAACCGTGTCGGCTCGGTCATCGCAGTTCACGCAGGTGCTCAGCCGGGCGTTTCGGGAGACTCACCATGCGTCGATTCTTGAGAACTGGGGCCTGCTGTGGATGCTGCACAGTATTGTGGTGTTCTGTCTGTGTCTGCTGACGAATGCCCTGCAATTGCGGGATGCCGACGTCGAGTCGCCCGCTCGCTGGCCGTTTCTGGCGATCTGGTGCGTCGGTATTTCGGTCTGGGCGTTCATTTTTTACAACCTGCGGCGACGGGCGGGGCCGGTGACGTTCATTGAACGGCAGATCGTGCATCTCTGGGCCGGCAGCATGATCAGCAGCATGGTACTGTTTTATGTCGAGTGGCAGCTTGGTCTCCGCGTTCTGATGCTCTCACCGGCGATCAGCCTGGTCAGTGGCATGGTCTTTCTGGTGAAAGCCAGCCTGCTCGATGGACGCTTCTATTTTCAGGCGGCCGTCCTGTTCGCGACGGCTGGCGTGATGACTCTGATTCAGTCCTCAAACCTTCCGGATGTGAGTGTCGGGTTCTACGGACTTGTCTCGGGGCTCAGCTTTTTCATTCCCGGCCTGAAGTACTATCGCCAGCGGATTCGTCGCTGATTGAGTGTCGTTGATCGCTCCGCGATCGAAACGCAGTCAGGGTTTGAGATTCTTCGTTGGGACTCGGCCACTCGATCTTCGGGCGTCCTGAAACAGCGCCGTGTCAGAGATGTCGCGTTTCGATCGCAGAGCGATCAACGACTTTCCCACGCTCTCCGTTTTCTCTGTTGAGAGGCCGCCTCCTGCTGCGTTGTTTCTCTGGCAGCGCTGCGGGACAGAACGAAAACTTTCGAGAGGGGAAACCACGATGCACAAGACACGCAAGATTCGATCGGTCGTGCGCCGCTGCCTGACAGTGGCCGTCGCTGGAGTGCTGGCCGTTTCAACTCTGCAGGACGCCAACGCCCAGATGTGCCAGCGAGGCGGCATGGGCGGGGGTGGCGGTCGGATGGCTGGCGGCGGTCGCGGCGGCGTGATGGGGCAGGGCCAGGGAGCCGGCGGAGCAGCAGGCATGATGCAGATGATGCAAATGGCCCAGCAGGCTCAAGTCATGCAGCGGCAGGCGATGCAGCAGCAGGCAATGTTTGCGGCCATGCGCCAACAGCGGATGCGTCAACAGTCGATGTCCATGCAGCAACTGGCGGCTCAGTCGGCTGCGGGAACTCAGCCGACGCGTTCCGGTCGACAGTACTCCACAGCGCGGCGGAATCGTTTCAGTCAGTCTCGATCGGCGTCGGTCTCGCTGCCGGATGTCGCGTCGAGAGCTGCGTCCACTCAGCAGACCAGCGGTGTTTCGCGAGTTTCCGCAACCAGCACGCCGGACAGCCAGCCGCAACTTTCAGGTCCGCGTGAGTTCTCGACGAGAGTTCGCAGGAACGGCGCTGTGCCAGGAGAGGCTTTGCCAGAGTATGTCGTCCGTCTCATGAATCGATCGACAAACTGACGCGACAACCTCGTGGCGTGAAGGCATAGCGATGCTCCGGAAACAAGTTCCCGAAATCAGCCGGCACGCTTCAGCATGGGGAGTTCGCTCTGGCGGCGTTCCTATCCCTCATTGATTCGCACGAATTCCGCACAGCGGGCGGCGTAGGCATGGGCTTCGTCGCGGGTCGTGATTCCCTGAGCCTGGTGGATCGTGAAGAAGCCGTCGTACTTGATCTCGCGGAGGCCTTCGAACATGCGGGCCATGTCGACTCCGCCGGGTTCCCAGATCATCAAGTGGTCGAAGCTGACGTCGCCGCGGCAGAACGTTGGCAGTGTGTCCTCTCCCTGCGGATTCAAGCGGTGATTCTGGACGTAGGCGTTCATGATGTGCGGCTGCAGACGGCGCAGAACGTCGGCTCCGTAATCTTCGCCGCAGAGCATGAGGTTGGCGGGCTCGTAGATGATGCCGAAGTTCGGCCGGTCGATCTCGGACAGCACGCCCAGGATGCCGTCCACCTGCTCGAACAGTGATGTCGTGTGGCACTGGTGGGCGAGCCGGATGCCGCGTTGAGCGGCCCGGTCTGCGGACTCGCGGGCAAACGGAATGTCGTCCGGCGTCTTCATGCAGACGCGGATCAGGTCACAGCCGAAGGCTTCGGCGACGTCGAGGCTCGGGCCGATGTCCCGCAGGCTGTCGGGACCGTGTTCGTTGTTGAGCGGTACGTTGAAGTCGGCGGTGACCATTGAGACGCGCAGGCCGTGTTCCACCACGACGTCGTGCATCCGCTGAAGCAGGCCGAGCGGAGTCTGCACGCCACCGGCACTGGCCCGCAGGCAGACGGCGTCGTATCCGGTTTCCGCCGCCAGAGCGACGAGTTCCTCAAAGGGAAGATGCAGCTTTGTCTTGCACGGAGCTTCGACAATTCGCACAGACAGCGAAAGCGGCAAGGCCATTGGTACGGTTCCCTCTCTGGTTGATCGGTAGGCGCAGGTGATTCCGACGACCATGCATCTTCGTGAACTGGCTTCGCATCGCAAGGCCCCATTCGACGTGTTCGAGTGCCGTGTCCGTCGAGCACCGTGGGCACCGAGTCAGTCTGGCCGGCGAGTCAGTCTCGAATCGCGCCGCCAACGCCGCGCGGCATCAGGCAAATGCCGACAGCTCCCAGCAGGTAGATGACGCTGGTGAGGCGGCCGATCATGCCGTAATCGTTGTTGAAGGCCGTGATCAGCAGAGCGGTTGCGAAGACCGTGATCGCGGTGATGATCCGACCGAAGTTGAAACACACGCCGGCTCCGGTCGAACGGACGCGGGTTTCAAACAGCTCGGGCAGAAACAGCGGCAGCCAGCCAAAGAAGAATCCGTTGAACAGTCCGAGCACGGCAAACCAGATGAGAAATGATGTTGTCTCGGGCGACAGCAGCCAGAAGAGGTACTGGGAACTCGCGAACGCACCGACGCTCGCCACGAAGTACGAGAGTCGCCGACCGCTCAGACTGGCGATCCAGCCACCCAGCAGGCTGCCGATGATGCCCGTCAGCGAGCGGGCCATCCCGACGTCGGCCTTCAGCGTGTCGTTGCCCAGATCGCGTCCCACCTGATCGGCCCATTTGATCGCCCAGTTCGCGCTGCCCCAGCCGCCGAGCAGCGGCACGGTTGCGAGCAGAATTCCCACCAGCGTCACGCCGAGCAGCGGCGGTTTGAAGACGTCCCAGTTCGACGCACCGCCGCCATTTCCTCGCGGCTCTCCCGTCTTGGCTGCGGTACTTGTCGACCTCCGGCTGGCGAGCCAGCGTGGCGATTCGGGCACAATGAGAAACACGAGAACTCCCAGAGTGATCGGCCCGCCGCCCATCAGCATGACCCAGCGCCAGCTTTCGACGGTGATTTCAAAGTTCCGTGCGACAACGGCTGTCAGAAAGATCCCCACGTTGGCCGACGTGCCAATCACGCCCGCGAGCATCGGGCGCGAGACTCCGTGCCAGGCTTCGGACATCAACGCGACACCGTTGGGCCACATCCCGCCAACACCCATGCAGACGACGAAGCGGGCCACCCACAACTGCTCGGGAGACTGCACGAAGTACGCCAGCAGCGACGTTCCGGAATAGACGCAGATGCTCGTCCCCATTCCCACGACGCGCCCGTATCGATCGCCGAGACCTCCGAAGACGAGTCCTCCAAGTGCGGCTCCAAACAGAAACGCGCAGACATAGAACCCGAACCAACTGCTCGCTGCGGCATCAACTCGACTCTTCCGTGCCTGCTCGATCGCCGCGTCAAGTGCGAGCGCGTCGGGTCCGGCGGAAGCCTGCGACTCCATGCGTTTGCGAGCAGTGTCACGGTCCTCCGGAGTGGCCTCGCCGAAGCCCGACTGGACGAGCAGACTCTCGGCGGCCGAGCCCATGGCCAGCGACGTGATGCCCATGTGCATTCCGCCAAAGAACCAGCCGAGAAACGCGGTGACAATGATGATGACCTGTCCGGTCGACGAGAGCTGCGGCAGGGAGGATGCGCCGTCGGAACTGGATGTCGTCACGACATTCTCCTGGTGTGGCAAAACGGGCCTGTCCCCACTGGGCGTCTTTCGCTGCTGACTGGCGGTCGAGACTTGCTGACGGTCCTGCTCGCCAGGTCGGCGTTAACCGTCATGGCCGCCCATATTGAGGAAGAGACAGCACAGGGGACGGGGCAGCGTTCGGGACGCTTCAGCAACCGAGCGTCTGATTTTCGTCGTGGAGCTACTCTGCGACTTTGAGGCGGCCGAAGCGGATGGCCGTGCGTTTTTCAGTCTGGCTGTTCGAGCTGTCCCAGACCGCCAGCCATTCGCCCGGCGAGTCCTCAATCAGTGTGGGATAGCTGTTGCGGTTGCCGGCCACGTAGAACTCGCGCTGCTCCGACCAGGTTCCGTTGTGCGGACGAACCTTGTAGTACAGTCCGCGCCGGTCGACGCTGTCGCTGTAGACGCAGATGTGCCGGCCTTTTGTATCGAGTCCGTAGAAGCTCTTCGCGCGGTAGTTTGGCAGGTCTGGTTCGGGCTGGGCCGTGGACCACGAGCGCCCGCCGTCGGTGCTGACCGACGAGTAAGCGACTGCCGGATTGAGAGGACGCTCGCGAGCCATATCCGCGGTTCGCATGAGGATTTTCAATTCGCCTTTGTCGCCCGTCGGTGCGATTCCGCCTTCATGGAGAAACACTGGATCATTCTCCGCAGAGGGAACGTACCCGGCCAGTTTCCAGTGCAGCAGGCTCGTGCTCTCCAGCACAAACTGTCTGCGGTCTCCGTGAGGATCGTGCCTGCGGGAATTTCGATGAGCCGGCAGGAGGTAATGTGTGATGCCATCGCGCTGCACCGCCTCAATTCCGGCCACGATAATCAACGCCCCCTGATAGCCGACGGACAATTCAACGTGGTGCCACGAGTAACCGCCGTCGGCAGTGTAGGCCGCAACGAGGTCGGCATTTTCGCTGTCCCGGTAGTGCATCGGTGCTCGCATGCAGAACAGCCAGATCACATCCTGGCCGGGAGGCCGGAACAGGACGGCGTTGTTATAGGCGTACTGGACGCTGCCGTTTCTCACGCGATGGTCAAACACCGTAATCCTGTGGCCCCACGTTCTGCCGGCATCGCGACTGATTGAGCAGACGATGTCGCCCATGTCGCCTTTGCCATGCACCTGCAGCCCGTACGCCGCCAGGTAGTGCTTCTGCTGCCACTTGGCGAGATACGGTTCCCAGATTTTGTTGTACGGACCGTCGGGACGCAGTGTGTCGATCGTGGCCACGTTGATGACATCGCCCTGAAACTCGCGTTCCTCACCGTGCACCGATGCGGAGTCGTTCCAGACAGTGACGATTGAGGCGAGCAGCAGCAGCAGCGCAAAACGAATCGAAGTCATCATGTGGATGTCCAGGCTCGGGAGATCAGTTGCCGGCGTTTGTTCGTTCGGAAGTGTACCGGGATTCGATTCGCCCGCAGCCTCGCGACGAGAAATGCGAAGCCGACCTGAAATGTGTCTGCCTGGAACGCAACGGCGTCGATGAGAACGGGAAGGGCCCGGCGGAATCGCCGCGCGTTGCGAGCGTGCGGCAAGGAGTTCGCCAGAACTCCCGCTCCTGCTCGACGCGAACTGGAATTCGCCCGTACTTCCACGTCGCGGGACGATCGGCTGTCACATCCCTGGCGCCGGTGGGACTGGCACGTTCTCTGGAGCTTCCTGAGGATTGGCTGGCGAGTCCGTTGGGTTGAGCTGCGTCAGATAAGCGCGCATCACATGGGATGCCATGCGGAAGCCGGGCAGGTCCGAAATCGTCTGGTACGCAGGATCGGCTGCCACTCGATCGAAGGTGGCGATCATCTCTTCCATCTGCCGACGATCAGCGATTGAGAAGTCCTGTGGACGGACGGTTGCCAGACGTTTGAGGTCCGCGATCTTCAGGTGTGCAATCCACGACGCAGCGGTCTCGATCTCCTGCAGGTCGGCTTCGAGGAACTCGGCGGACAGTTTCAGCTGCTTGTGCAGTCGTTCGACTGGTGGGACGAGTAGCTCCCTCAGTGTGACCTGAATCGTCTGGAATCCCCACATGCCGCTGATCTGTCCGTATTCCGGGTTGGCTGCCGTCTCGTCAAATCGTTGCAGAATCCCGGCGAGTTCCTGCTGAGCGGGCGGCGTGATCGGCGGATCGGCGGGCAGTTCTTCACCGGGCGCTGGTGGGGCGGTCGGGGGAGCCGGGACGAGTTCGCGCAGTTTCTCAACCCGCAGATAGTCGCGCCAGCCACTGCCGGTCGAGATTCCATTCAGTTCTTCGTTGAACCGGTCCACGGCGAACAGCAGCAGGCCGCGTACTTCGACACCGGCCATCGCCGCCGTTTCGTCTGCTGTGGGGACGGGCATGCTCTGAGGTTCGTCGGTGGCCTGTGGGACGACGACTGTCTGTGTTCGATCCTGAAACTGATCTCGATACTGAAACTGCGGCTGCGTCCCGATCACGATCCCCCAGCCGTTTCCGTAGAAGCCGTAACCCGGCCAGCCGCGTCGGTCGTAACGTCCTCCGCGACGACCACCGAAGTAGTAAGGAGCCGGGGAACGGAATCCGCGGCCCGGCCCGAAGCCGCCTGGGCCGCGATTGATCTGGACGCCGCCGGGGCCGATGCTGATTCCCAGGCGACTGCGTGAATCGTTACGCGACGAACCACGACTCGGACCACGATCGGTCTGCGATCTACGCGACTGGTCAGAGCGCCGATCGCTCTCTCCTCGACCGCTCTCCTCTCGGCTGCGGTCACCAGGTCCGCCCGGACCTCGACCTCGCTGTGAACCGGCGTCCGACCGATTCCCCGCGTCCGGTCGGCTGGCTGAATCTGGCCGACGCCCCGCATCCGACCGGCCCCCGCTGTTTCCCGGCTGACTCTGAGCGCTTTTGCGAGGTACATCAAAGGCTCCGGCTTTCCCTTTTTTGGGGCTCTGAGCCTGAGCGTCAGAAACCGTGGCCGATACGGCAAATGCCAGAATCAGCACCGCCGCGAGACGAACCACAGTGGCGAGATGAAACACTGCGGCCTGACGAAACGTTGTGGGCTGACACATGGTTGTTCTCTCCTGAGAGGTGGTCCCTGCAATCGATCGAACGATTCTCGACGGAAGCCGAGTATCCTGCCGGTCGTTGCAGATTCGAATCGGCACAACACGGCCCGTGACAAGGTGTAGCAGGCTGCGTGCCGAATGCACGTCTCACGAAGAAACGAGTCGGAAGTTAAAACCCCATGCTGAAGCGCGGGACGAAGGAATCGCGATTCCAATTCGGAAGGTGTTTCCGACGCGTTCCTGATGTCTCGGAAACTCCGCATCGATGGCTGTCTTCGATCGCTCGTCGACGGCGAATCACTTTCGGGGCTTCTTTCGTGTGCCCGCCGCGTAGGACGCTTTACCGGCCTTCCAGATGTCGACGTCGCCGGTGTTCGGCTGGTCGGGCCCGGGGGTTGAGCGGCCTCGGTCGGCGTAGCTTTGCAGCAGCGTCGTCAGACGTTCGACAATTTGTGGGTGCTCGTCAGCAAGGTTCTGTGTTTCCCCGATGTCGGCGTCGAGGTCGAACAACTGCACGGCGGGCTTGCCACTGAAGTCGGACCGGCCAGGCCGGGCTTCACTCCAGCCGCCCGAACCGGGACACAGAGCGAGTTTCCATTTTCCCTGGCGGATGGCGAACGAGCCGTTGATCGAGTGATGCACGATGGCTTCCCGCAGCGGCTGTTTGTCCTCACCGAGCAGTGCGGGCAGGATGCTGACACTGTCTTCAGCGGCCGTCGGCGGGACTTGCTCGTCGAGAATGTCGGCGGCTGTCGCGAAGAGGTCGAGCTGTCCGATCGTCTGCGAACTCGTCGATCCGGATTTGACGTGGCCCGGCCAGCGGGCGATGAACGGGACACGGTGACCGCCTTCGTAGATGTCTGCCTTGTGGCCGCGATAAACGTCGCTGGGGAAGTGGTTTTTCTTTGCCAGCTCGGCGAAGTTGGCCTGCGGCGAGCAGCCGTTGTCGGTCGTGAAGATCAGCAGCGTGCTGTCGGCGACGCCGGCGGAATCGAGCGCGGTCGTGACCTGGCCGACGGTCCAGTCGACCTGCATGACGAAGTCGCCGTACTTGTTGAGACTACTCTTCCCCGCGAACTCCTTTGTCGGCGAGATCGGCGTGTGCGGCGCGTTCAGCGGGAAGTAAATGAAGAACGGCTTCCCGTTCTTTGCGGCGTCGGCGTTGCCATGAATGACCTTGACGGTTTCCTCGGTCAGCCGCGGCAGCACGTCGACGTCCTCAAAGTCGACATCCGCCGGTCCGTCGCGGTGGAACGCTTTCGTAACGATCTTCGTGACCAGCGGCTTGTCGTTCTGAATGTAGACGTACGGCGGCATGTCCAGCGAGGCACTGATGCCGAAGAACGTGTCGAACCCAACGCTCGTCGGCCCGTTCTGCACCGGCTTGAAGTAGTCGACGTTGTAGGCATCTTTGAAGTCCTTGCGGTACGTGTCGCCGTCGTCCGCAAAGCCGCCGTCCTTCAGCGGCCAGCTCATGCCCAGATGCCACTTGCCGATGGCTGCCGTCGAGTAACCGTTCTCCTGGAGAAACGAGCCGACGGTCATGCGTCCGTCCTCGATCAACCGCCTCGACCAGCCCCAGCAGACGCCGTTCTTCAACCTCGACCGCCAGTTGTAACGACCAGTCAGAACCGCGTACCGAGTCGGCGTGCAGACCGACGAACTCGTATGCGCATCGGTAAACGTCATTCCCTGCGACGCCAGCCGATCAAGATTCGGCGTCTCAATCCGACACCGCTTGCTGAGAGCCATCACGTCGCCGACACCCATGTCATCAGCGAGGATGAAGACAATGTTTGGCTTCGACGCGGCGGTGCTGATTGCAGGGCAGAAGCTGAGGAACGCACAGACGAATGCAAGGACGAGATTGCGCATAGAACTCTGATGGATTCTGAGGGAGCTAGAACAACGTCGACGACATCGCGCCCAGAGGCTTCGTTGCCGAGCCAGCCAGAAAATGGAGATAACAGAACGGAAGAAGGAAACGAAGTCAGCTCTTCGTGCCCTTCGTTACCTTCTGTTCAAAATCGAGATCGCCTGACCTGCCAGCCAGCCGATTCGCGAAACAGATCGGGCTACGGAACGATGGCCGATCTTCATGGAAATTTCCATCAGTCGTTTGTGATGCAACTCGCCAGCGACAAGAATCCGGGCCGCCTCATTGGGCGTCGTGAGCCGTTCGGGGTTGTTGAGATGCAAGGGAGCGCGTCGATGCGAAGACTGATTCGCGCAGAGGAGGCTCCTGGAATCGAAACGACCGATGTGCGGCTCGATTCAGAATTCTGGAGGAGCATCCATGCGAGAGCACGATCAGCAGAGAAGCGACCAGCCTGCGAGCGGGTCGGGCTTCAACCGTCGTGACTTCCTGAAGGGTTCGGGAGCGGCCGTCGCGGCCACCGCACTCGTCAATGAAGCCACCGAAGCCCAGGCTCAGGATAACAAAGTCGCGTCCGGCCCGGTTGACGTCACGTTGAACGTCAACGGCAAGCAGCAGACGCTGAAGCTTGAACCTCGAACCACGCTGCTCGACGCGCTCCGCGACGAGCTGAATCTGACCGGCTGCAAAGACGTTTGTGACACGACGAACTGCGGTGCCTGTACGGTCATGATCGATGGCAAGGCGACTTACGCCTGCACGCGGCTGGCTGTCGAAGTCCAGGGACGCGAGGTCAAGACCGTCGAATCGCTGCGGCAGGGCGACAGCTGCGACGAGGTCATCGACGGTTTCGTCAAGCACGACGCTCTGCAGTGCGGCTTCTGCACTCCGGGATTCGTCGTCGCCACGCGAGCGTTCCTCGATCGCAATCCCGGCGCGACGCTCGAAGAAATCCAGAAGGGACTCGGTGGCAACCTCTGCCGCTGCGGCACGTACAACGGCATCACTGCCTGTGCGCTGGAGCTGGCTAAGAAGGGAGGTGCCTGATGTCTGGACGCGTTGTGAACTGGAGAAACTCCGGCCTGATCGGCGAAGACACGCAGCGGCTTGACGGCCATGACAAAGCGTCGGGCTTCGCGAAGTACACCTACGACATCAACCCGGAAGGCACGCTGTACGCCAAACTGCTGACCTGCACGCACGCCAAGGCGAAGATCACTCGTCTGGACGTCGAGTCGGCGAAGGCGATCAAAGGCGTGCACACGGTCTACCTCTTCAAGAAGGAAGGCGACGAGTGCAACTGGGACGGCGAACTGGTGGCTGCCGTGGCTGCCGAAACCGCCGACATTGCCGAAGACGGCGTGCGAGCCATCAAGGTTTCCTACGAAGTCGGCAAGCACTTTGTCGATGAGGATGACCTTGAAGGTGCGGCTGCTGCCGAACGCACGAAGGATCTGGTCGACAAGACTGATGGCGATCCCGACGCAGCGATCAAGGGTGCGGCTGCCGTTCATGAAGGCTATTACGGCATCGCCACGATCAGCCACATGTGCCTGGAGCCGCACGGGGCTCACGTTAAATGGAACGAAGGCGGCGACGGTCCGAAGGTCGTTGCCCACCATTCGACGCAGGCGGTGTCGACCACCGGGCCTCAATTCGCTCAGGGCTTCGGTCTGGATGCCAGCGACGTTCGAGTCATCTGTAACTACATCGGCGGCGGCTTCGGATCAAAGTTCGCAGCGGATGTCTGGGGCCTGGCGGCGACGCAGATGTCGAAAGACACCGGTCGTCCCGTGCGCCTGATGCTCGACCGGGCGACGGAACTGAAGACGCCGGGCACCCGCCCGTCGGGCTTCGGGAAAGTCACGGTTGCGGCGGACGAAGACGGAAAGATCATCGCCTGGAAGAGTCACCACTGGGGCACGAACGGGCCTCAGGGCGGCACGATCGACGGCAACCAGATGCCGTATGTGTTCTCTTTCGAGAACCAGGCGGTCAAATCGACAGGTATCAAGACGGACTGCGGTCCGAACCGTGCCTGGCGAGCGCCGAACCATCCGCAGCTCTGCGCCATTACCGACGCAGCACTCACGGACCTCGCCGCGAAACTCGATATGGATCCGGTCGAGCTGTACCGGGTCAATATTGAGGAAGGCGCTGTTGACCGATTCGCGAAGAACAAGGTTTCGGTCTACCAGGCCGAGCTGGATCGTGCAGTCGAACTGATGGAGTGGGACGATAAGTGGCACACTCCCGGCGAAGGCGACGGCCCGGTCAAGAAGGGTGTCGGCGTTGCGCTGCATCGCTGGGGTGGCCGTGCTGGAGCGTCGACCTGTACCGTCAAGGTTCATCCTGACGGTGGTGCGGAAGTCTTCCTCGGCAGCCAGGACCTGGGGACGGGGACTCGAACCGTCATCGCAATGGTGCTCGCCGATACGCTTGGCCTGCCGCTGGATCGCGTGAAGGTTCATATTGGCAGCAACGCCTATCCGCAGGCGAATCCGTCCGGTGGATCGATCACCGTCGGCGGCGTCAGCGGTCCGGTTCGTCGAGCCGCTCTGGATGCTCTGTGGCAAATCTGTGACAAGGTTGCCGCGAAGTACGGAGTGCCCGGAGACGACCTCGACGCGTTCGGCGGACGCATCTGGCATGACCACAAGGAAGTCTGCACCTGGGATGACGCCTGCCGGCTGCTCGGCACCATGACGCTGGAAACGTCGGGCCGAGGTCCGGAGAACGACGGCCTGACCGATCAGCTTGTCGGCGGCGTTCAGATGGCGGATGTCTCGGTCGATACCGAAACCGGCATCGTCACTATCAACAAGATGGTGGCCGTCCAGGACTGCGGAACGATCATCAATCCGATGACCGCCCGCAGCCAGGTTTACGGCGGACTGATCATGGGCATTGCCTACGCTCTGTCCGAAGAACGCATCATGGATAACCAGACCGGCCGTTACATCAACGCCGATCTGGAGAACTACAAGCTGCCGCGCATTGGTGATATCGGCGAACTGGTCGTCGACATGTACCAGCCGGAAAGCGAGTTCGCTCGCGGCGTTGTCGGCCTGGGTGAACCGCCGGTCATTTCGACTGGTGCGGCGATCTCGAACGCCGTGTTCAACGCCCTGGGTGTTCGTGTGCCTGTACTTCCTTTGACGCCGAAGCGCGTGCTCGATGCACTCGCTGCGGCCAAAGCCTGAAAGGGAGGTCTGAGATGAGACCGTTTGAATATGCGAGTCCTCGGACCGAAGCCGAGGCCGTTGAAATGCTGAGTGCCCATGACGGACAGACCGCTGTCCTGTCGGGCGGAACGGACCTGATGACGCTGCTGAAACGCGACGTCATTCAGCCGAAGCGAGTTGTCGACATCAAGAACATCGACAGTCTGAAGGGCATCACCCGGACGGACGACGGTGTTCTGGTCGGCTCACTGGCCACGCTGGAAGACGCGCTGGACAGCCCGCTGCTGGCGGAACATCACTCGGTGCTGCAGATCATTGATGCTCACCGGGCGATTCAGATTCAGCAGAACGGGACGCTGATCGGCGACCTGTGCCAGCTTCCCCAATGCTGGTACTTCCGGAACGGCTACGGCCTGCTGGCCATGCAGAATGGAGCCTCGCTGATCGAAGGTGGCGACAACCGCTACCACGCGATCTTCGGCAACAGCGGCCCGGCAAAGTTCGTGAACTCATCGCGGTTCGCTCCGTCGATGATCGCGTTCGGTGCGAAAGTCCGAGTCGCCGGCCCTGGCCCGCAGGACGAAGAGTTCCTCCCGCTGGAGTACTTCTTCGTCGCACCGCGGACCGAAAAGCAGGGCATCAATGTCCTGAAGCCCGGTCAGTTCATCACGCACGTCTGGCTGCCGACGGTGGCTCCGAATGTGAAGAGTGCTTCGTACGAAGTGCTCGAGATGAACGGCCTCGACCGTCCGCAGGCAGCGGCTTCCGTCGCTCTGCAGATGGAAGGCAGCACGGTGCGTCAGGCGAAAATCGTGATGGGCCACGTCGCTCCGACGCCGTGGGTCGCTCACGAAGCCGGCAAGGCGATCGCTGGTCTGGCCGTCAATGACGAGTCCGCATCAACCGTCGCCGACATCGCTGTGGCCCGAGCGACTCCACTTTCGATGAACGAGTACAAAGTCCAGATGGCCCGCACCGCGGTCAAACGCGCCCTGCTGCGAGCCGTCGAAACGATCTGACCCGTAGGGTGCGTCTTGACGCACCTGATCCGTAGGGTGGGTCGAGCTTTGCGAGGCCCACCAGCGTCCGGCACGTCCTGACGCACCGACAACCTGATCAAAACGGTGCGTCAAGACGCACCCTACATAAGGAATCGAACCATGCAGCACGAACTCGAAGTCGTTCGCGGCGAGCGGTGTCGGCACCTGCTGTCAAAAGGCCTGTATCTCAATGCGGGCCTGGAGATCGACGAGTCCGACCCGACCAAATACCGCATCGGCGACGGCAACTTCTGGTGCGCGAACACTCAGGAGATCTACGGCCCCGACAAAGGCTTCTGCAACGGCGAGGAATGCACGAACGCAACCCGCTCCTGCTACGAAGCCCCGTAGTCGCCGGCGTCCGAAGCAGATTCAAACGAACGAGCCCGCGCTGCATTTGCAGTGCGGGCTCGTTTCGTTTGATCTTCGAAACTTAATCCGCGGTCGTGACCTTCAGGTGGCCGTCGCAGTGTTTGCAGGCGACTTTCTTATCGAGGTACTTCGGGGCCAGGCGGATTTCTTTGGTGCAGTGGGGGCAGTCCGAGTAGAAGGCGCGCGTGCGGATGCGCGGGTCGGTGACGTCGAGCTTGAACTGGCCCTGGCAGAACTTGCAGGCGACGACCTTGCCCAGGTACTTGCGGCTGATGCGGAGTTCATCCTGACAGTGCGGGCACAGAATGTGGAAGCCAAGAACTTTCACTTGAGCCACGTCGCTGATCTCCTTCAGCTCGAAGAATTCCGGTATCTCGACGTCGCTGCGGTACAGATCTGGGTTGAGCAGCGCGCGGCAGTACTGACAGTGAACCAGGTTCGCGGGCATGTCCTGACCGCAGTCGGGACACGGACCTCCGGGCCAGGCAGGCATTGTCAGAACCTCGATTTCGTTTCACGCGTGACAGAAGGCGGCAGCGACTGCCCGAATTCCCCGTCAGACGCACTTCCCTGCGTCTGAGTTTCCAGGATTCCGCGACTGCCGCCGGACAACCGCGACGCAGCATCGTCCAGACCATCGTTTCTGTCCAGAACTCTGTCTTCGGGACGCTCGTCACCTGCAGGCGATGCAGCGGGACTCGATCGGTTCACAGTCTTTGAGCCTGAAGTCAGACTGCGCAGAGCCGGGGCAGGCTCCATTCCTGGCGGGTCGCGTGGTTACGCGTTTTCGGCGTTAATTGCATCTTCGGCCGTAGCTGGATTCGCAAGAATTCAGTTGCTTCCAGAATCCCTGAATTCTTGCGAATCCAGCTACCTGACTGTCAGCAGCCTGTTCCGCATTGCTATGTCCCGAAAGGTCTATCGTCATGCCACGTTCGCCACTATTTGCGAGTCTTGTCTGCTTGAACTCGCTGTTGCTGCTGGGAGGCGTCAGCCAACACGCAGCCGTTGCTGACGACGCAGGTCTGTGGACGCTCGGCGACCTGGACTCGCTGAAAGCGGCTCCGGAAATGAAGTGGCTTGATGCTGAAAGCCCGATTCGGTCGCTGACGTACCGCAACGAGCCCTTCAACGGAATGCCCACCGACGTGTTTGCGTTTTACGCGACTCCGGGATCGGTGTCGGGAAATGCGAAGCTCGATAAGGACCTGCCGGCGGTCGTGCTGATTCACGGTGGCGGCGGAACCGCGTTTGCCGAGTGGGTCTGGCTGTGGGCAAAACGAGGATACGCGGCGATCGCGATGGACCTGTCGGGACGACGACCGTCAGCTCCGGAATTCGATCCGCAGACACGCGAGCTGGACGTCGTGCGGAATCACCGCGACATCATCCGGACGCGGCTTCCGCACGGTGGCCCCGAGGCCGATCACGTCTCGAAATTCACCAGCGCCGGAGGCGACCTGTCCGACGACTGGCAGATTCACGCGGTCGCGGCGGTCATTCGAGCCCACTCGCTGATCCGCAGCTTCCCGGAAGTTGATGCGGAACGGACTGCCGTGACGGGGATCAGCTGGGGCGGTTACCTGACGTGCCTGACCGCCTCGATCGACAGCCGCTTCAAGGCCGCCGTTCCGGTTTACGGTTGCGGGTTCTTGTACGACGGCGAGTCGGTTCAGAGAGCGGCGATCGATGCCTTGCCGGATGAACAACGAGCTGACTGGATCCGGCGTTACGACCCGTCAGCCTGGCTGCCACAGTGCCGCGTTCCGATCCTCTTTGTGAACGGCACGAACGACAAGCACTACCCGCTGGTGAGCTACGATCGCAGCTACGACCTGGTGCCAGGCCCGAAGGCGATCCGCATCGAAGTCAACATGCGGCACAGCCATCCCGCCGGCTGGGCTCCGCAGGAAATCGGCCTGTTTATCGATCAGAAACTGCGTGGCGGCGATCCGCTGCCGACACTTGGCAAGCCGCAGATCAATGACGGAGTTGCCTCGGCAACCGTCGAGTCGAAGCTGCCTCTGAAGCAGGCGCAACTGCACTTCACGACGGACGACGGTCCACTGGTCGATCGGAAGTGGAAGAGCATTGATGCAACTTTGAAGTCCGGCCGCGTGACGGGGCAGGTTCCCGACAACGCCAGCATCTGGCTGCTCTCGGTTACCGATTCGCGTGGTGCGATGGTCAGTTCCGAGATCGTCATTGCTCGATAACTCAAGTGATCTTGTTTAACGCCCAGCCGAAGGAAGCCGGCCACCACAGCAGGGCAAGCTGTCTGGTTGCAGGCGCCTTCGGCTGGGCGTTAAGCGAGCGATTTCGGAGCAATCCATCCACGGAGTCCGTCGTCGCCCGGAATCCATCGCCCTCGCTTCGTTGCGAAAATCCAATCAACCGGTTCTGATGGCTGGTCATCGCTGACGAATCTGCATTCGAGACCGGGGAACGCGTGACCGATGAGACGAATTGCGTTGCTGAGTGGGCTGCTGTTCCTGCTGCCGTCCGTGTGTTCTGGTGCTGAAACTGCCGGCGAAACGGGCGAGGAACTCGCGGGACTGTCTGCCATCGACTGGGGCATCATCGGCCTGTACGTCGCCGCGACACTGGGGCTCGGCTGGTGGTACAGCCGCCGGCAGAAGTCGACCGAGGAATATTTCGTCGGTTCGGGGAAGATGAACCCGTTCCTGGTCGGAGTCTCGCTGTTCGCGACGCTGCTGAGCACGATCTCGTATATGTCGATGCCGGGCGAAGCGCTGGGCAAAGGCCCGGTCAACATGCTGAGCATGTTCGCATTGCCGTTTGTCTTTGCGATTGTCGGGTTTGTGCTGCTGCCCGTTTATATGAAGCAGCGAGTAACCAGCGCTTACGAACTGCTGGAGGAACGACTTGGTCTGAGCATCCGGATGCTGGGCGCGTCGATGTTCGTCCTCCTGCGTCTGGTCTGGATGTCGCTGCTGATTTATCTGACGGCGAAAGCGCTGACGATCATGATCGGCGTTGGTGAGGATCGGATTCCGATGATCGCTCTGATCACCGGATTTGTCGCCGTGATCTATACCTCGCTGGGCGGGTTGCGAGCGGTCATCATCACCGACTTCATGCAGACGGTGCTGCTTTACGGTGGTGCTCTGCTGGTGCTGGGAACGATCACGTACGACCTCGGTAACCTGGACTGGGTGCCGACCGAGTGGAATCCGGCCTGGGACACGCAGCCGTTCTTCAGTTCCGACCTGTCGGTGCGGGTGACGGTCGTTGGAACTCTGCTGAATTATCTGGTCTGGTATGTGTGCACGTCGGGCGGCGATCAGACGTCAGTGCAGCGGTTCATGGCGACGGAAGATGCATCGGCCGCGCGGCGGGCGCTCGCGACGCAACTTGGCGTGTCGGTCGTCGTGGCGCTCACGCTGGGACTGGTCGGCTTCGCGCTTCTGGCCTACTTCACGGCGCATCCGGAACGTCTGCCTGACGGGATGTCGCTGAAGGACAACGCCGACAGAATCTTTCCGCACTTCATCGCGTTTCACCTGCCGCCGGGAATCTCTGGACTTGTGGTGGCGGCGATGTTTGCGGCGGCGATGTCAAGCATCGACTCGGGCGTCAACTCGATTACCGCTGTGGTGATGACCGACGTGTTGGATCGCTTTGGAATGCAGCCAAAGTCGGAGAAGCAGCACGTCATGATCGCTCGCATTCTGGCCTTTGTGATCGGAGCGATCGTCGTGCTGGCCAGCTCGCAGATGGGCAAGGTGCCGGGCAACATCACGGCCGTGACGACAAAGACGTCGAACCTGCTGACGACTCCGATTTTCGGCCTGTTCTTCTTCGCGCTGTTTGTGCCGAACGCGAGTCCGAAAGGGGTCTGGATCGGGGCGATCTGCGGCACGGCAACGGCGGTGGTGATCGCGTTCTCCGGGCCGATTCTGACCGGGCTGCATGACTCGTATGGGCTCGACCCGGCCTGGTTCAGTACCGAACTGGTAAGTTCCATCGATCCGGCGACTGGTAAACCGTTAATCGACCCGGAAACCGGCGAAGCAGTTCTGCATGTCCCGGACCTGATCAGTTTTCAGTGGATTGCGCCGGTCGCGATTTCGGTCAACATTCTGACGGGACTGCTCGGCTGCATCGTGTTTCCACGAAAGTCGGACGCGACTTAGAGACTCGCAGGGAGAAATGGCAATGGTCGATCTGTCAGGGAAGGTGGCCCTGGTCACGGGAGCGGGGCGTGGCATCGGCAAGGGCTGTGCGCTCGAACTGGCACGCAGCGGTGCCGACGTCGTCATCAACGATCGACCCGGAAGTCCGGACCTGGCGGCGACGGCAGAGGAGATTCGGGCGCTCGGTCGGATCTGCCATGCGATCGAAGCTGACGTGTTCTCACGAGCCGGCTGTGAGCAGTTTGTTGCCGACGTTCTCGCAGCGACGGGCCGCATCGACATTCTGGTCAGCAATCCTGCGTTCAGCCGCCGCGGTGCGTTCCTGGAGTACTCGCCGGAAGTTTTCGAGCAGACAATCGCCGGCACGTTGACCAGCGGTTTCCACATGAGCCAGCTGGTCGCCCGCCACATGGTCGAACGCGGTGGCGGAGGCAAGATCGTCTTCATCTCCAGTGTCCAGGCCGAGATGCCCATCGCGCTGTGCGTTGCGTATGGAGCCGCCAAGTCAGGGCTCAACCACATGATGCAGACGATCGCCGTCGAGCTGTCGCCGCATCGGATCAACGTCAATGCGATCGAGCCCGGCTGGATTGACACGCCGGGTGAGCACGTCACGTTCAGCGAGGAAACGATCGCCGCCGAAGGCCGCAAGCTTCCCTGGGGCCGACTTGGCCTGCCCGAAGACATCGGCAAGGCCGCAGCATTTCTCTCGTCTGACAACGCCGACTACATCACGGGCGCGATCCTGCCCGTCGATGGCTGCTTCCGTTTCAAGGACTGCCGGGCGGCGAGCATGATGCCGTTGAAGAAGGAATAGGGAGCAGGGAACTGCGAACAGGGAATAAAGACGGGAGGCATCGCTTTGGTTGAGCTGCGGACAGTTTCGTTTGATGGCGATGTCGAATCTGGCAATGGCCCTTTGCGCCTGTTGATCACGGGCGGGGTTCACGGGGACGAGTTCGAGCCGATTGCGGCGATTCGGCGGCTGATCGAACGGTTCGATGCTCGCGATGAGCAGGTCGCCGGTTTGCGTGGCCGTGTGACGTTCGTGCCGATCGTCAACGAGGCGGCATTTCTGCGGGGGCACCGCTGTGCGGAAGACGGGCTCGATCTCGCAAGGACCTGTCCGGGCAAGGCGGACGGCAGCATCACAGAGCAGACGGCCTTTGCACTCAGCGAGCTGATTCGTTCCGCGGATTTCTACATCGACCTGCACACCGGCGGCACGGAGTTCTCGGTTTTTCCGCTCGCAGGTTACGTTCTGCATCGGGACGCCGACGTGCTGGCAGTGCAGCGGCGGATGGCGCGAGCGTTCAATCTGCCGGTCGTCTGGGGCACGGCGGGAAACCTCGATGGCCGGTCGTTGTCTGTCGCCCGCGATGCGAATGTCCCGGCGATTTACTGCGAGTATCTCGGTGCGGCGACGTGCTCGCCGGACGGAGTCGAGGCGTACGTCGATGGCTGCCTGAACGTGATGGCCGAACTCGGAATGCTCGATCGCGAATCGCCAGGCGGTCTCGTCGAACACGTCATCGAGAACGCGACACCGGGCTCGGGCCATATGCAGGTCTGCAACCCGTCGCCGGTTGATGGCTTTTTTGAACCGGCCGTCGCGCTCGGCGCGAAAGTCTGCTGCGGCGATCTGCTCGGAACAGTCGCGCCGCTCGACCGGACAGAGCAGGTTGGTATTCGAGTGGAATACGACGGCGTCGTTCTCGTTCTGCGAACGTTTCCGCGAGTGATGGCCGGGGATTCCGTTGGTGTCGTGGCCGCGGTCAATTGAGCACTGAGGCTGCGGTCAATTGAGCGCTGAGGCGACATCGACGAGTAGTGGCTCGGTATGGATATTCCGACAGCGAAAGCTACGATTCGCGGCTTGAATTCCGGAGCGGTCAGACCACCGGACGGATCAGGGTTGCGCGGCGACCAGAATTTGAGTTTTCAGGAATGGATACCGCATGAGCACGCTCGCCCAGCGATTTCAGTCAAAGTTCGATTCCCGAACCCGCAGCCGTGGCCGCCAGTATTTCCAGGAAGAGCTGGTCGACCTGGAAAACCTCAGCGGCAGTCGGATCGACAGCTCGGTCTGGAACGAAGACGGCGAGTTCTACGATGTTTCTGTCGTGCTGAACGAAAACGGGACATGGCGTGACGCCGCGTGCTCATGCCCGAGTTTTTCGGGCGGCTACCTCTGCAAGCACATCTGGGCCACTCTGCTGGAAGCGGACGAGGTGGGTGACGACTTCGAGGCTCCCGCAGTCAGTTCCGCAGAACAGTCACTGCAGAATCTCCTGCACGAAGTGCCGGTCGATCCGCGGCAACTGAGCGATGAAACTCGCTGGAAAATTGAGCGGGGCCGTTTCGACGACGACGTGTTTTCGGAACTGCTCGGGCAGATGTCGTCTGTGCCCGCCGGTTTGCTCGACGCAGCAGCACAGTCCAATCAGAAGAGCGAGTCAGCGCCGGCGGCTCCGTGGCGGCGCTGGATGGATCATGTCAGTCGTCAGGCGGCTGATCATCACGGCGGCACTCAGCGACAGCTGCTGCATGAACCGCTGAAAGACATCTGGCTGGTGCTCGATCTGGCCGAAAGTGTCGCGCGTGATCGTCCCGTCATTCTGTTTCGCCAGCGGGAACTGCGTTCGACGGGAGTGCCCGGCAAGGTCAAAGCCCTGTCGCTGGATTCGTTGCAGCTGCGGACGATTTCCGATCCGGCCCTGCGCGACCAGTTTGGCGGCCTGCTGAACTGGCGGGATCCGAGCGAACGTCCCGCCTACGGATACCAGCATGGCTACAGCAATCGCACCGACCGATCGCTGCCGCCGGACAGTGCTTTGCGGCTGCTGTTTCCGGCTCTGTGTGCGACCGGCCGGTTGGTCGCTTCGTTAAACACGGACGATTCACCCGCGGACGCGGCACCGCTGGTCTGGGACGATGGTGGTCGTTGGAACTTCGAGGTTTTGATTTCCGAAGACGCGGAGAACTCGCAGTGGACCGTGGCCGGTCGGTTCGTGCGCGGCGATGAGTCGATTGCCGCCAGCGAAGTTCAGGCTGTGTTCAAAGGCGGGGTGCTTGTTCACAACGGACGGATTTCGTCGTTCGAGGTTGACGATTCATTCCCGTGGCTGAAGACGCTGCAGAAGACGTCGTCGTTCAGCGTGCCGTTTGCGGATCGTGACGAGTTCCTGGCCCATCTGATCGATTCCGGCGGTGTCCCCCTGGAAGAGTTGCCGGAGATGCTGCGACCGGCCGAAGTTCTTTCGGAGCCAGCGCCGCAATTCATCGTTTTGAAAGAGGGAGACGTTGACCGCTGGTCGCGGAGTTCCGGGCAGCTGTACGCGGCGGTGCTGTTCGATTACGGCGGGATGCGGATCGCCCCGGAAGCCAGGTCGCGCGGTGTGCTGCTGGAGAACGGTCAGTGTCTGTATCGCAATGCTGAGGCCGAACATCGCCTGCTGGGAACGCTTTCCGGCCTGCCGCTGTTTCCTGTTCAGTATGCCGGCGAACGCCGCGATGGTGCGACGTATGAGTTTCCGAAGAAGCAGTTGCCGCTGCTCGTTCGCGCGCTCATCGAGCGCGGCTGGACAGTGAACGCCCAGGGCCGCGATGTGAAACGTTCGGCAGGCAGCTTCAGCATGTCCGTTTCGAGCGGCATTGACTGGTTCGACCTGACCGCTGAAGTCGACTTTGGCGACGCGACGGTCGCTCTTCCGGAATTGCTGAAGGCAGCTCGGGCTGGTGACGAGTATGTGCAGCTCGACGATGGTTCGTTCGGCCTGCTGCCTGAAGACTGGCTGAAGAAGTACGGCGGCTTGCTCGAAATGGGGCAGGAGACAGAAGACGGCGTTCGCTTTGTTCCGTCGCAGGCGCTGATTCTCGATGCACTGCTGGCCGCGCAGTCGGAAACGAAACTCGACAAGGCGTTCCGCGACTGCTGTCGGCGGCTGAAGAAGTTCGACGGCGTGAAACCGAAGAACGCTCCGCGGTCGTTTCAGGGCGACTTGCGCGAGTATCAGCAGCAGGGACTTGGCTGGCTGAATTTTCTGCGTGAGTTCCGGCTGGGCGGCTGCCTCGCCGACGACATGGGGCTCGGCAAAACGATTCAGGTTCTGAGTCTGCTCGAAGCGCGGCGCACGCGGCGGCTGAAGAAGGACGAGCAGCGGCGACCCTCGCTGGTTGTTGTGCCGAAAAGTCTGGTCTTCAACTGGGTGGACGAGGCGGCGCGATTCACGCCGAAACTCAAGGTCGCGAGCTATCACGGTACCGAGCGCAAGGCTCTGCGGGACCGCCTCGGCGAGTTTGACGTTCTCGTCACGACGTACGGCACGCTGCGGCTGGACATTCCGCATCTGAAGGACCAGCACTTTGACTATGCGATTCTGGACGAGGCCCAGGCGATCAAGAACTCCGCCTCTCAGGTGGCGAAGGCCAGTCGTCTGATCGTGGCCGACCATCGCCTCGCGCTGACCGGAACGCCGATCGAGAACCACCTTGGAGAATTGTGGTCGTTGTTCGAGTTTCTTAACCCCGGAATGCTTGGCCGCAGTTCGAACTTCGGGCGGCTGGCGAAGGGGGGCGACGACGGGGCCGATCTGCAGACGATTGCTGATGGAATCAGGCCGTTCCTGCTGCGACGAACCAAGGAGCAGGTGCTGACGGAACTGCCGGAGAAATCCGAGCAGACGCTGTACTGCGAGATGGGCAAGAAGCAGCGTAAGGCCTACGACGAACTGCGCGATTATTACCGCAAAAGCCTCACGCAGACGATTGCCGACAAAGGACTCGCACAGTCGAAGATTCACGTTCTCGAAGCGCTGCTGCGGTTGCGGCAGGCGGCCTGTCATCCGGGACTCGTCGACGGAAAGCGGGGCGACGAACCGAGCGCGAAGCTTGATGTGCTGCTCGAACAGCTTGAAGAGATTCTCAGCGAGGGCCACAAGGTCCTGGTCTTTTCGCAGTTCACCAGCCTGCTGGCGATCGTCAAAGAGCGGCTGGCGACGGCGGGCATCACCTACGAGTACCTGGACGGCAAGACCCGCGATCGCAAAGGCAAGGTTGAGCGGTTTCAGACGGACGAAAAGTGTCCGGTGTTCCTGATCAGCCTGAAGGCCGGCGGTCACGGGCTCAACCTGACGGCGGCCGATTATGTCTTCATTCTCGATCCGTGGTGGAACCCGGCGGTCGAGGCGCAGGCGATCGACCGGGCACACCGCATGGGCCAGGAGCGGCACGTCTTCGCTTACCGAATCATCTGCCGCGACACCGTCGAAGAACGCATCCTCGAACTGCAGCGCAGTAAGAAGGAACTCGCCGACGCAATCGTTTCAGCCGACAACAGTCTGATCAGCTCCCTGACCGCCGACGACCTGCAGGTCCTGCTGGGGTGATGCCGTTGCATGAACCGGGTTGCCTCAATCCAGATTGCGTTACCCGGACGATCTCCAACTGAATCGAGTCTTTGATGAAAACTCCACTCGCAACCACCTCGTTTGCTGCACTTTTTTCACTCGCGACCTGCCTCGCTGCACCGCTTCAGGCAGAGTCGTTCAGGACCGTGCTGTTTGAGGATGACTTTTCCGGGACGGAATTGAAGAAGGAATGGGGCTCGTGGAAGAGCGAGTCCGTCGTTCGCGACGGGGTGCTCGTCGGGATCACTCCGAAGGATGCGGATCATCCGTCGGTCAATTCGATCAAGCTGCCGCCGCTGAGCGATCTGGAAATCGCGGTCTCGTTCAAGTTCGCAGGATCGAAGCGGTTCAACATTATGATCCGCGATCTCGACTACAAGGGCTCGCACGCCGGACACATCTGCCACGTCAGCGTCAGCGACAAGTCGGTCGTCCTCAACGACGGCAAGACCGGGATCTTCCTCAAGGAGATCCGTGACAGACGCAAAGCTGGAGAGAAGCTTGACCAGGCAACGCAGGACATGCTCAAGACGAAGCAGTCCTGGAACAAAGTCGAGATCGATCCCGAGAAGTGGCACGACCTGGTCGTCCGCGTCGAAGGCGACGTTCTGACGGCGTGGATCGATGGCAAGCTGGCGGGGACGCTCAAGTCAGACGGCATCGCTCATCCGACGAAGTCGAACATGAACATCACGACGGTCGACCGCGAAGTGCACTACGACAACTTCGCAATTCGGAAACCGTAACGAGCGCAAAACTCCAGTTCGCTGGATTCGCGAGAATTCAGCCAGTCAGAGTTTGACTCACGTGACGAGTCTGAATTCTGGCGAATCCAGCTACGGAATCAGGCCATTTCGAGGCCGGTCATCGTGCCGGTGCTCGTTGCGAACTGGTCGACCTCGAAGCCCTGTCGCTGCAGCAGGCTGAGGTAGAGGTTCGGGAGCGGGTAATTGTTGCGCTGGTCGAATGCCAGATGCTGGCCGTGTTGGAAGCCGCCGCCAGCGAGCAGAACCGGCATGTTGCGGTTGTCGTGGTTCGAGGCGTTGCCGAGGTTGCTCGTCAGCAGGACGGACGTCTGGTCGAGCAGGCTGGAACCGCTGTCGTCGATGGCAGCCAGGCTCCGCAGGAACTTGCCCCAGGCTCCGACGATCGCTTCCTCGACAAGGGCGAGCTGATCGAGCTTTTCTTCATCGCGGCCGTGATGGCTCAGAGAATGGTAGCCTTCGTCGACGCCAGGCAGCGGAACAACTCCGCCACTGCCGCCCAGGTGGTAGGTGATGAACCGCGTCGAGTCCGTCTGCAGAGCCAGGCGGATCATGTCGGTCATCAGTTCTTCGCGACCGATGAAATCATTTGGGTTTCCGATGTCGACGGGTTTTGGAGTGTCAACCTTCGGTTTGGGCCGCTGCGACCATTCGGCGGATTCGGACAGTCGGACCTCAAGTTCCCGGACGCTGGTGAAGTAGGCATCAAGCCGGTCGCGGTCGCCGGTGCCGAGTTCGCGGCTCAGACGTTTCGCGTCATCAGCGACCAGGTCCATGATGCTGCGGCCTTCGAGCAGACGGCGCGATTGACGCTTCCGTTCAGCAGGCGAGTCGTTGACGAACAGTCGCATGTAAAGCCGGCTGGGTGACGACTCGGCCGGGATCATCGCGCCGTTCTCAGTGTACGACGGGCTGAGGTTGCCCGTACTCGACAGAACCAGAGACGGAAACCGCGTGTGATTGCCAAGATGCTTTGCCATGTACTGGTCGAGGGATACCGAGTTCTTTCCGCGTCCGACACAGGCCAGCGTGTTTGCTGAGAGGATGCTGGCCTCGGCACGGTGGCCGCCGGTGACGCCGGGGTGCGACGAGCCGGAAACGACGGTGAACTGCTCGCGAATGTCCTGCAGTTGTTTGAGGTAACGGCTCGGCGTATAGCCGCGTCCATCGTCGGAAGGATTCAGGTTCTCGCCGAGCAGGCCGAGTCCGAGTGTCATCGCAACGAAACGGCGCGGTGGCTGAGATTCACTGTCCGCGGCCAGCGCCTTCTGCATCGCGGTGAGAGCAGGCAGCGCCAGTGCAACGCCGGCTCCGCGCAGGACTGTGCGGCGGTGAATGTGGCGGCCAAAGTTGAAACTGATTCGAGTGGGCATGGTGGACTCTTTTCCGCTGAGTTTGATTCATGAGTAGCGAAACTCGCGAAGAGTTTCGGTGGTGGATCGATGCCGAAAGTCTGCGCGACTTGCGCTACTTGGTCAGGAAGACCTGGCTGGTGGCGACGCTGGTGATTAAGGATCGGAAACCGAAGTCGGCCTCGCGTGTCTCGGCAATGATTCGCTCGACGTCGTGGCGGTCGGCGAAGGTGATCGGCGCTCCGGTGCCGTAGGTGATCAGCTTGCCGGCAACGTTCGCCGCCAGCGTTTCTGGAGTTGCCGCCACGAGCTTCTGGAACTCATTGACGTCTTTAAAGTGTCGACCGTCGGGCAGGTCGTAGCTGGCATCGATTGCCGGGCCACGCGTGATTCGCCGGCCGTTTGCCACGAGGTACCGATCTCGCCAGCGACCGGTGGGATCGTAGTTTTCCAGCGCGAAGCCGGGCGGGTCAATTTTGACATGGCAGCCGGCACACGACGGGTCGGAGCGGTGCTTCGCCAGCATCTCACGAATAGTTTTCGCCCCGCGAATATCCGGTTCGATGGCCGGCACGTTGGTTGGCGGAGCCGGGACGTCGATACCGAGCAAGCGTTCGGAGACCCAGATTCCGCGAATGACCGGCGACGTGTTCGTTCCGTTGGCGGTGACTTTGAGAATCGCTCCTTGTGTCAGCACGCCGCCGGTGCGATGCGAATCCGGTTCGAGTGACACGGGCCGCAACTTGTCGCCATCGACTCCGGCGATTCCGTAGTAGCGCGCCAGCCTGTTGTTGAGAAACGTTTCGTCAGCTCGGATCAGCCGCCGAACACTGAGATCGTTGTCGAGCATCTGCTGCAGAAATGCGTGCGTTTCGTCGAGCATGGACTGCTGGACGATCTGGTCGAAGTCGCGGAACATTCGCCGGTCGGGTTGCGTGAAATCGATGAGGCTCAGGTCGAGCCATTCGGCGGCAAAGTCCTTGACGAACTCGCGTCCGCGATCGTGAGCGAGCATGCGTTCGACCTGTTGCTTGAGCACCCACTTCTGGTGGAGCTTGCCAGCCGCCGCCGACTTGAGCAGCTCGGCGTCCGGCATGGAGTTCCACAGAAAGTAGCTCAGTCGCGACGCGATGGCGTAGTCGTCGAGCTTGCCTGGCGATTCGTGAAAGTAGAGAAACCGTGGCGAACACAGCACCGCTCGGTAACCGCTCCGCAGGGCCTCAATGAGAGGAGCCCCGTTGTCGAGTGCCGCTGCGGCCAGCGCGACGTACGGTTCAGACTCGTGATCTGAGACCGGTCGTCGAAATGCTCGGGACGCGAATCGTCGGACGAGGTTCGTGAGATCCGTTTCGGGAGACGATGAGAGGATCTCGGCAGGAACAGCCTTGCTCCACTGGCCGCCCTTGATTTTTCGCGCTGGCTGGCCACGTTTCACTTCGAGGTCGCCGAACAGAATTCTGCGGACTGCCCAGTCGCCAGGGCCGCGATGGATTCGCTCCATGACGACTTCGTGCAGGGCAACGCCGGCAACGTTCTGCGGAGCACCTTCTCCCGTTCCGATCTGACCGCCGGCGAAACGAGCTTTCTTCAGTGTTTCGTCGCCGGGGCGGATTTCGAGCATGTGGCCTTGTGGCAGCCAAGTTTCGAACGTCCATTCCTGCGGTGAGTCGGTTGCCTCGAACGCCCCCACCCAACCCAGCAGCGGGGCACTCGACACGCAAGGGCCGGTCTTCACCGTACACCACACGCCGTGTTCGTCGGGGATGTTGAGCGCCGAAGCGTTGATCCTGAATCGGTACCAGCCGCTCTGACGGGCCGTTGTTGACGGCAGCCGACCATAGAACGTCACGCCGCCTGACCAGGTGACGGCGGTGTTGTCGATGAGTTCCGGTTCACGGCAGCGGCGTTTGGGATTCTGCCGGGCGAGCTGTTTGGGCGTCAGGACGGTTGACCGTTCGTCCGGAGCACTCGTCGCGCGGCGAAACGCTTCGTCGAGTGCCGCGTCGACAGCCTTCAGATGAGCCTGAATCTGAAAGTGCGACATCGGCTGGCCATCGGACACTGTTGTGAAGCCGCCGGTCCGAGGCTCTTCCGGCAGCTGATCGGCCAGTGGAATGTCGATGCCCAGCAAGTCGTGGAGAGTTCGTTCGATCTGCAGTCGCGTGAGACGTCGCCCGAGAACGCGGCCTTTCTGTTGCCACTGCTCAAGCTGCAGAGCGGTCAGCCAGTCGCTGGCGGATTTGACGAACGCCGTTCGCTGGGCAGCGTTGAGCAGTTCGGCATCTGGCGGCGGCATCTCGCCATCACGCACCCGGTCGACGATCCGGATCCAGGATTTCAGCTTATTGCTTCCGTCGGTCGGCACGCCCAGAGCCGGCAGGTCGAGGCCAGCGTCAGCCGACGAACCCTCGTGACATGCAACGCAGTGATTCTTGAGGAACTGTTTGACTGCTGCAGGTTGTGTGGCAGGAACGCTGTCCGCCACTGCAGTCGTTGCCAGCGCCGAGAGTGCGAGTGCGCACAGGATTCTCCGCAGGCTGGTTGAGAGGGAATCGAGCATCAGAATTTTCCAGGCGGAAAAGCGGGCAGGGCCAGTGCCGCGGCGAGGAATGGCGGCAGGCAGGAGGCGGGCATCGTGAACCGTAGGGAGGATGTCGCTTCAAGGTTGACGATCGGCGTATCGTACAGCTCCAGATCGGGCGTCTTCAATTCCGCGATCCCTTGAAGGATCAAAACGTGCCTTGCCGGGAGGCGTTGCGGCCTGCCGGACGGTGAGCATCGTGGCCTCAAGGCTGACTGGAACCTTGTGCTGAGGTTGCAGGCGTCATTTGTCGGAACGTTTCGACTGACTTGATCGTTGTATTCCTTGCAATCGTGACGATGGCTCAGTGAGGTGCGTTTTGACCGGTCGGTGGCTCTCCTGGCGGGCTATCGCCGATGCGTCATGGCGAGCGCAGGTTCCGGGCTGAAATCGAGCGATTGCTGTGGTAGAGTCAGTGGTCTTTCGGCGCAGACTGCGTCTCGTTTTCTGTTCGGACTCGTACCGAAGCTTTCTTTTTACCGTCTGTCAGACATTCCAGGACCCGTTGGAATGAGCGTTTCCATCATCTCGTGCCCGTCCTGCAAAAACCTCGTGCTCAGCGACACAGTGCAGTGCCCGACCTGCCAGCATGTGCTCAAGCCTGAGCATGGCGGGGCGAATTCGGGCGATCTGCCGTCAGTTGTGAAGGCGGCGGAGGACGAAGTTGAGTGTCCGGATTGTGGCGAACACGTACGCAGTGGCCTCGTCCGTTGCTGGCGCTGTGGCGGGTTTCTGCGGGAAGACATTGCCCAGAAGTACCAGAAGATGCTCGACGGTCCGCAGCAGGTGACCTACAGCCTGGCGACGGAATCCAGCGATCCGGATTCGAGCAGCACCGACAGCACTGCCGGCGACGATGACTTTCAGCTTGCCGACGGACTGAACCTGATGTCTGAGGACGAAGTTCAGTCGCTGCAGGCGGCAGCTCCTTCCGCTGAGACGCCGCCCGCTGAAGAAACGATCAAGGAGCCGGATTCCGCAGTGCGCGAACTGGCGGCGGAACCCGCAAGCGGTGAGCAGGCCGTCGGCGAGCAGGCGACTGGCGAGGAAGCCAAAGTGGCTGCCACAGGTGACGACGCCGGCTCGGAAGCTCCAGCAGCCGATGCGCCGTCGACGGGTGATCCGCTGCTCGACATTGCCCTGCAGGAAGAGACCGAGGCGGCCGTCCGGGCAAAGGACCGCAAGAAGAAGAAGTCGCAGGGCGAGAAGGTCGCGATGCCCGGCTTCCTGTTTGTGTTCTGTCCGAACGGGCATCGCATTCAGGTCGAGGAAAAATATCGCGGCATGACGGGCCGCTGTCCGCGCTGCAAGTCGTTCTTTCATGTGCCGGGGATCGACTGGGAAAAGAAGAAGCAGGAAGCGAAGCAGGCCGAGGAAGAGGCAGCCAAAGAAAGCAGGTATCACACATGGATGCTCGACCGAAAGCTGCATCACGTCGACCCGACGAAACTGAAGCTCAAGCCTGGCAGCCTGGAGAAGGAGTTTCAGGAAGTCGATCTGGTGTTTTCCAACGAGACCATGGTGGTCATCTCGCACGGCAAGCAGAACGCTGGATTGTTCAGCGGCGAGAAAAACAAAAAGAAGCGGGACCCGCTGCGGGAAGAAGCTCAGGAACATCTGCGGCTGGAGAAAGAACTGCTCGATCTGCCGGTCGCCGGTCATCGGGATTTCCAGCAGGCGGCAATGGAAAAGATCACCGTCGTTCAACCGGCTGCCTACATCCACGAATCGATGTTCGCTGGCGTGCCGGTTTTTGGCGAGGGGCGGATTGCCGTGCGTCTGCCGGTCACCGATCAGGACAAGGACGTCAAGGACATCCTTTTTGTTTCGTTCACGCTGTCGGAGTTCCGTGAGTTCGCAGCGACGATCGAGAAGCTGTTTGGCGTCAAGGACCTCGGGCAGATGGAAGGCGTGCCGCTGACCGATTCCGAAATCAAAGGCAAGTGTCACTACAGTGACCGTCAGATCACGTCGATCGAGGTCACGGACTTCCATAAGGCCGATCCGGCAATGGAACTCGAGATCGTTGGCCGGAAGTGCCAGGCGTGCGGTCTGGTCGTCAGCGAAGACAGCCGCAAGAAAGAGAAGCTGGGCGGCGCGGCCGGCAAGGGAATCGCCAAGGCCAAGTGTCCGAAGTGCCAGCAGAAGTTTGGCGATACGACTCTGTACGCTCTGAAGGAAGAAGCGGAAGCCCAGGAAGCGTCGCTGAGTGAAACCGGCGGTCTGTCGTCCTGAGCGGCCAGCGTTCGCCAATCGAGTGGCCATCGTCGTTTGCCAACCGGGCGGCCTGCATTCGCCAACCGCGGGTCCAGCAATCGCCAGCAGAGAGCCCCGCGCTGGCTGATAGAGGGGCGTCGTGCCGTCACCAGCTGATCAGCGCCCGCGCATGACACGCGGCCTTCAGATTCGGCGGTCTGTCCGGCGGCTGACGGGCGGAGACAGAATCTCGTTGAGCATGACGGCGCTCGCAATTCCGTTGCGGCTGGCGAGCAATTGAGCGACCGGTGGCAAGCCGGCGGCTGCCAGTGCCGAAATCTCGGCATCGGTGATGTCGACGATGGGGTCTCGCAAGGTTCCCAGCTGATGGTCGCCCACGTCGGAATTGAGGTGCCGGTCATGCACCGAGCTCCTGACATGGCGGCTCTTGACGGAGCTTTGAACGTGGCGGCTCTTGACCGAGCTGATCTCGTGATCCTTTGACTTTCTTCGTCGCCCGGACTGCGAGCGCTCGCGGGCCGGAGAGTCTTCGCGGTCCTGGTCGTTACCTGCCTGGTCGCGTTGCTGACGCCGCTGCTGAGCTGATTTTCGACGAGACTGCTGGCGACTGGGACGAGGCTGCTGTTGACCGGTGCCGCCGCCAAGTTCTTCGAGGAACTGTGAGATCTCGTCCTGTAGTTGCTCGCGGCCCTGTCCGCCGCGTTGTGCCCGGCGCTGGCGGACTTCTTCAGCGGCCTTGTTCTCTTTGAATTTGTTGATGATCCCGCTGACCATCGCGACGAGCACAAAGAGCACCCACAGGACATCGCTGATATCGGCGGCCAGCAGAACGGAAAAGTTCATGGCGAACTCGTTTCAGCAGGGAATCAACAGGACAGTGTCGGGCACGAAAAGGCAGCGGCCGATGGCCTGATCAGGAAGCGGCAGCTGGTGCGGCAGCGCCGACCCCGGAGAGTGAATCGCGCATCTTCGTGTCGGCCTGGACGTTCTTCATGTCGTAGTAGTCCATGAGCCCCAGCTTTCCGGAATTGAACGCTTCGGCCATGGCCTTGGGAACTTCCGCTTCTGCCAGCGTGACTTTGGCCTTGGACTCCTGGACTTTGGCGACGTTTTCCTGCTCCTTGGCGAAGGCGGCGGCCCGCAGTTCCTCGGCCTTGGCCTGGGCAACTCGCATGTCGGCTTCGGCCTGGTCGGCCTGCAGGCGGGCTCCGATATTCTCTCCGACGTCGATGTCGGCAATGTCGATCGACACGATTTCGAACGCTGTGTTGGCTTCCAGTCCCTGTTCGAGCACGAGCCGCGAAATTCGATCGGGGTTTTCCAGCACGGCCTTGTAACTCGATGTCGAGCCGATTGCCTGCACGATGCCCTGGCCGACTCGGGCGATGACCGTTTCCTCAGTGGCTCCACCGACAAGCTGTTTCAGGTTCGTGCGGACGGTCACGCGGGCGCGCGCCTTGAGCTGAATTCCGTCGCCCGCGACGGCGTCGAGCGTGCCCGCATTCTTTTTTGGATCCGGACAGTCAATGACCTTCGGGTAAACGCTGGTTTTGACGGCGTCCAGAATGTCGCGGCCAGCCAGGTCGATCGCCTGGGCAACCTGCCAGTCGATGTCGAGCTTCGCCCGGTGGGCGGCGATCAGGGCGCGGATGACGTTCGGGACGCTGCCGCCCGCGAGGTAGTGAGCTTCCAGCTGCCGGGTGGAGATTGGATAGTCGGATGTCAGGCCGGCCTGCACAGCCATGATCTTGCTGCGGACAATGATTGTCGGGTTCACTTTGCGGAGCGACATCATCACCAGGTTCGGGAACGAGATCCCCGCTCGCGTCATCTTGCACTGAATCCAGAGCTGGATGTAGCGGAAGAAGACGGCGATAAAGATCAAACCGAAAACGATGACGACGATCGAGATGCCAACCATGACCTCAGTCGGGATGGCGGCGAGCGGGATGTGCGAAAGCGACATCGTGGGGTCCTTCCAGTGCGTGACGGGTTGGTTGTGTCAATCCTGTTGAGCGTGTGACGCAGCGTCTGAAAGCGGCGTTGTTAAACGTGGTGGGCAGTTTTCAGTCAGGCCGTTTCCGGTACGTCAAAATCAATCTGCCGGCCATCGGGTGATTCGTCATTTGAGTTCGGCGCGAAGGCCGTTGTGGGGGCCTCGGCCGGGTTGGTACGGGAGGAATTGTCGTGCAGCGAAAGCGGTCGGACGACGAGGCGGTTGCCTTTGACGCCGACAATGACGACGTCCGTGCCCGGATCGATCATGACACCTTCGCTCTCCGCGTGGTAACGCTCGCGACCGATCTGCACCATCCCGCCAGGCGAAAAGAGATTCTGAGTGCGACCGTGTTCGTCGATCAGCGAATGCAGTCGTTTGCCCTCTTCCTGAAACGGCGTCAGGTCCTGGGATGACTGCGGGGCAGCGAAGAGTTCGCGACCGAAGCTCGTTCTCGGCAGGATATACAACGTGGTGATGAGCACCGTCGGCAGGAGGAACAGCACCGACGCGACGTAGCTCCACCACGCAATCAGATTGCCCTGCGAGTACCACGCCTGCCACGCGCACCACGCGGAACCGCCCAGACAGGCCAGCGAGATCACGGTGAGAATCCCGGCCGACGGCAGAAGCAGTTCGCCGATCAGAGCGGCAAGCCCGACGGTGACAAGCAGAATGACCAGGATGGGATAGGTGTCCATTTCCTGCAGCCAGTCAATCAGAGCGGGAGGTGTCGAAGAAAACGGGCGCGATGGTCCCGAATGATGCCTTGGAGTTTACAGGTTGCCAGGCTCGCGACAATGGCTGACGTTAACAACCGGACAACTCGTTCGACAGTTGAGCGGCCCAACGTTTGGTCGCCGGGCCGGTTCAACGCTGTGGATCGACAATGGGAAGAAGCCGCAGAGTCCGTCGTGGAACACTGCGTGCGCCTCTCAGTGCTGCAGCACCGACCGACCAGGATCCGGAGTGGATTGAGCTGTTCCTTCCGACTGGTTAGACAGGACTTGTGATGCCATGCAGAACTCGCCCCGCGATGTCATGCAGGCTGTTGTGTTTCCTGCAATGCCGCCGCAGGCCGGTCGGACATTTTGCCTTCGCTCTCCAGAGAGGCTGATCAATGCTGAAGAAACTCGTGACGAGTCTTGTCGCCTGTTTGATGTTTCTGACGACCGCCAGCTCGTCGGTTTTCAGTCCTGCTCAAGCGGCAGAGACACCGAACATTGTCGTCATCTTCTGCGACGATCTGGGTTACGGCGACTTGAGCTGCTTCGGACATCCGACGATCAGGACGCCGAACCTGGATCGCATGGCGGCGGAAGGTGTCAGGCTCACGCAGTTTTATTCGGCTTCGCCAGTCTGCACCCCGAGCCGTGCTGCGTTGATGACCGGTCGCCTGCCGATTCGCAGCGGCATGTGCAGTGACAAACGCCGGGTCCTGTTTCCAAACTCGGGCGGCGGCATCCCGGCGAGCGAAGTCACGATGGCGGAAGCGCTCAAAGAGGCCGACTACGCGACGGCGTGCGTCGGCAAGTGGCATCTCGGACATCTGCCGCAGTTTCTGCCGACGAACAACGGATTCGATTCCTACTTCGGCATTCCCTACTCGAACGACATGGACCGCGTGAACGACGCGCCGAGGGGGCGTGAGTCGTTCTGGAACCCGAAGGTCGAGTACTGGAACGTTCCTCTCATGCGGAACCTGGACATCGCCGAGCGGCCGGCCGACCAGACGACGATCACGAAGCGCTATACGGAAGCGGCGGTCTCCTTTATCAAGCAGAACAAAGATGAGAAGTTCTTCCTGTACCTGCCGCACAGTCTGCCGCATGTGCCCCTGTTCCGCTCGAAGGAGTTCGAAGGCCGCAGTCTGCGCGGCCTGTACGGCGACGTGATTGAGGAAATCGACTGGAGCGTCGGTCAGATACTCGACACGCTGCGACAGCTGAAGCTCGACGAAAATACGATCGTCTGGTTCACCAGCGACAACGGTCCGTGGCTGACGTTCAACGATCACGGCGGCTCGGCGGGCCTGCTCCGTGAAGGCAAGGGGACGACCTGGGACGGAGGCATGCGCGAACCGTCAATCTGCTGGTGGCCGGGCACGATTCCCGCCGGTCAGGTCAGCGCCGAACTCGGCACCACGATGGACATTTACGTGACGAATCTCGCGTTGGCCGGAGCGAAGAATCCGACCGACCGGCATCTCGACGGCTACGACCTGACCGACATGCTGCAAGGCAAAACGCCGAGCCCCCGTCAGGAAGTCCTCTACTATCGAGGCACTCGACTGATGGCGATGCGCGTCGGTCCGTGGAAGGCGCACTTCATCACGCAGGAGTCCTACACCGGCAACAACAAGGCCGTCGAACACGACCCGCCGGTGCTCTATAACCTCGAAGTCGACCCGTCCGAAAAATGGAACGTCGCCGCCGACCACCCGGACATCATCGCCGCCATCAAGAGCGCAGCGGCCCGACACAAAGAAACGGTCGAACCAGTTCCGTCTCAGTTGGAGATTCCGCTGAAGTAGCGTTCTGACAGACCGTTCGCAGGTCATCGCCAGCGTGATCCGCAGATGTGGTAGCGAAACTCGCGCAGAGTTTCGACATGATGCTGACGGATTGACTGGCCGAAAGTCTGCGTGACTTTCACCAGGAAGTGGCACTCAATTCGGTGCTGTCGCGAACTGGATTGCCTCGAAGATTCCATCCCACGTAAACGCGGTCGCTTCGGCGGAGACCGGCAGGCCGGTATCTTTGGCGGCCTGGCTGGTGACGGGGCTGATCGTGGCGAGCTTTGTTGTCGTACCAAGTTTTGATCGCAGTTCGTCGGGAAGTGCCTGCGCGAGACTGCGGGCGATGGACGGGCTGCTGAGGGCGATCCAGTCGAGTTGTTCGGACTCGATGGTTGTCAGTACGTCGTCCGGTAGCGCAGCCGAGTCGACGTTTTCGTAGACGACAACCTGCTCGACCGTCGCGCCGGCGGAGGTCAGTTCGTTCGGCAGGACGTCGCGGCCGCGGTTGGCGCGCGGCCAGAGAACTCGTTTTCCGCCGACCAGCGGAATCAGGGCGGCGGCGAGGCCTTCAGCTCGGTATTCATCGGGGACGACGTCGGCACGAACGCGGAATTCGGCGAGTGCGTCGGCAGTGCTCGGGCCGATCGCGGCGCAGCGGATCTTGCCGAGTGAGCGCGCGTCGCGACCGGTTGCCCATAACCGATTGAAGAACGCGTCGACGCCGTTTGCGCTCGTAAAAACCAGCCAGTCGAACTCGTCGAGCCGGTTCAGGGCGGCATCAAGCGGACCGGTGTCGGCGACGGGCCGGATTTCGATCAGCGGCATCAGAACTGGTTGGGCGCCGAGTTCGATCGCACGGCTGATCTGCGGCGCGGCCTGGGCTTCGGGTCGAGTGATTCCGATTCTCAGCCCGAACAGCGGTCGCTGCTCGAACCACGCCAGCTCGTCCCGCTGCCGGACACACTCGCCAACGATGATCAGCGACGGCGCAACAAGCTGCGCACGGGAAACCTCGTCGGCGATTTCGCTTAGACTGGCGGTCACGGTGCGTTGCAGAGGCGTCGTCGCGCGACTGATCACGGCAGTGGGTGTTGAGGCTGACTTTCCGTGCTCGATCAACGAGGCAGCGATCTGTGGCAGGCGGTGCAGGCCCATGTAGAAAACAAGCGTGCCGGGCAGCTTTGCCAGCAGTTCGTAGTCCAACGCACTGCCCGGCTTGTCGGGCGACTCGTGCCCGGTGACGAAGGTCACCATCGACGCGTGATCGCGATGCGTCAGCGACAGGCCGGCGTACTCGCCCGCCGCGACCGCTGCGGTGATGCCGGGGACGATCTCGTACTCGATGCCGTGCTGCCGCAGGTACGCGGCCTCTTCGGAACCTCGCCCGAAGATAAACGGGTCGCCGCCTTTCAAACGGACGACGGTGTTGCCCGCTTTGGCGGCTTCGACAAGTCGCTCGTTGATTTCATCCTGCTTGAGAATGCGACCGTCCGGAGCCGATGTCCGGCAGGTCCGTTCGCACCTGGCGTGCGCGTGCTGCAGAACGAGCGGGTTGACCAGGCCGTCGTACAGAACGACGTCGGCCCGTTGCAGGCAGTCGACGGCCCGCAGCGAAATCAGCCCCGGATCTCCGGGGCCGGCTCCGACGAGATAAACCTTGCCAGTCGTCATCGAGCTTACGCCTTCCGCGGGCGACCGGTGACCGGGTAGGCCGTGTCCTGAAATCCCTTGCCGCTGTGCTCGCCCGGTGGGACGAGGCTGTCGATGAAGTCTTCATCGGCGGCAGTGATCTCAACGTCCAGGCACTTCAGGTTGTCTTCAAACTGCTCGGCGGTCTTCGGGCCGAGGATGATCGACGTGAGGATCGGATTTGCGAGAGCCCAGGCAAGCGCGAAGTGCGTCGCTCCGCAGCCCTTCGTCGTTTCGGCGTACTCGCGAATCTGCTGCGCGATTTCGAGGCTCGACTCCCGCAGTTCGGCCTGCAGCATTCGCGGATCGCTGCGTGACGCGCGGCTGCCTTCGGGGAAGCTCTCGCCGGGTTTGTATTTGCCGGTCAGGATTCCGCGAGCCAGTGGCGAATAGCTGACGACGCCGATTCCGTGCTCCTGGCAAAGTGGCAGCACTTCGACCTCAATATCGCGATTCACAATGTTGTACAGCGGCTGCAGCACCGAGAACGCGTGCAGATTCAAACGGTCGCTGGTCCACAGAGCCTCGCAGATTCGCCATGCGCGGAAGTTCGAGCAGCCGATGTAGTGGACCTTGCCGGACCGGACCATGTCATCGAGAGCCCGCAGTGATTCGTCGATCGGTGTGTCGTAATCCGGAGCGTGGTAGTAGTAGACGTCGATGTAGTCGGTGCCGAGTCGCCGCAAACTGTCATCGAGTGCCTTCATCAGGTGCTTGCGACTGGCTCCTTTGTCATTCGGGCCATCGCCCATTTTCTGGACGCCCTTCGTCGCCAGCACGATGTCATCACGACGGTCGGCGATCGCTTTGCCGACGACGACTTCCGACTCACCCGCGTTGTACATGTTCGCGGTGTCGAGGAAGTTGATGCCCAGATCGTGAGCCTGATGCATGATGCGGATCGAATCCGTTTCGCTGGTCTGGCCGCCAAACATCATCGTGCCGAGACAGACTGACGAGACTTTGACGCCCGCTTTGCCGAGATTCCGGTACTCCATGATTCGCTCCGCTTGCTAAGGAAGGGCTTTCTGTGACTGCTGCGGGCGATTATTCCGGGCGACGTCTCAGATGTCACGTCGATGGCGAGGTGTTCGAGAGCCGCATCGGCCGGAATTGCGGAGCGTGCAAAAAAAGAACGCCGTGGAAGTCGAAACTCCCACGGCGTCCTTGACCGACGATGACAGGTGCGGGCCAACGCCTGCCACCGGCTTGGCGAATCCTTAACGCACCTGGCGTGCCGCTGAGAAAAAGTCGTCGAGTTTTCTCGAAGATCGCCGTTTCTCCCGGAGAAAACGAACGAAGTTTCTCGCGACGGATCTCTAGTACACTGCGAGTCTGGGGGATTCCCTTTGTCGGATTCTGCATCTGGTGTTGCGGCGCGATACACAGGTGGTTGGCAAATTGCCTCAGGTCAGTTGTCTTTGATCTGATCGGCAACGAGTGGATCGCCATTCTGCCGCAGCCACTGATGCAGCCGGTCGGCCAGTTGCTCGCGCCGAGCGGCGTGTGCGGTTTCACTCGCCAGGTTGTGCAGTTCATGCGGATCCTCGGCAAGGTTGAACAACTGCGCGACGTCGACCGCAGGGTACTCGATGTACTTCCAGTCGCCGTCGCGAATCATTCGCTGGAAGTTGCGGAAATATCCGACCACGAACGGATGGATCTCTGACTGCTCGCCACGCAGAACCGGGCCGAGGCTGCGGCCATCAATGCGGTCGCCGGGGTCGTCGAGTCCCGCGAGATCGGCCAGCGTCGGAAACAGGTCCCGGAGATAACACTGTGCCGCACGATGCTCGCCCGCAGGGATGCCGGGGCCGGAGATCAGCAGCGGCACGCCGATCGTGTGCTCATACATGCTCTGCTTGCCCCGCAGACCGTGGCTGCCGACTGACAGCCCGTGATCGCTCGTGAAGACGACGATGGTGTCCTTGTCCTGCCCGGTGGTTTGCAGTGTGTCGAGGATGCGGCCGATCTGCTGGTCCATGTAGGAAATCACGGCGTAATAGGCCGCCAGCTCGCCGCGGGTTTCCTCGGGCGTGCGCGGCCATTTGAAGAGCTGCTCGTCGCGACCGTCGAAATTGCCGTGATCAAACGGGTGCCGGGCGGCGAAGTTCTTCGGGAGGGACATCGAGTCCGCGTCGTACGTTTTTTCCCAGCCGGGCGGGAGCAGCAGCGGATCGTGCGGTGAGGTGAAGTTGACGTGCAGGAAGAACGGCTGCTTCGAAGTCGCGGAGTCTTCGATCAGCGACACCGCCGCGTCAGCAAACTTCGAACTGATGTCTGGCGTGAGACCGACGCCGAGTTCCGGGAACAGCTTTCCGGCGTCGTCCTGGAAAATCCAGCCGCGATAGCCGGTGACCGGGCGGCCGGCCCAGTCGACCTGCGGCTTGTAGAACTTCCCGCCGCCGCCTCGGTACAGGCCTCTGGTGGCGGAGTAACCGCGCTGCACCGGCACGCCGTCGTTGTGCCATTTGCCGACGTAAAACGTCCGGTAGCCGGCATCCGCGAACCAGCGAGGCATCGTCGGCAACTCCGGTTTGATGCCGCGCCCGAAGTCGAGAACTCCGTTTCGGAAGCTGCTGGTGCCTGAGAGAATCTCGGCCCGACTCGGCGTGCAGATGGGATTGCCGCACGTCGCCCGAGTGAACGCCGTCCCCGACGCGACGAGGCGATCGAGATTCGGCGTCTGGATCAGATCGTTGCCGAGAGCATGAATCGTGTCGGGCCGCTGGTCGTCGCTGACCAGCAGCAGGATGTTCGGACGCTCGGCCGCGCTGGCCTGATTTCGCAGAGAGGAGCCCGCCTGCAGCAGTAACGTCGCGGCGGCGAGACTGAAGGCCAGAAATCGAATGGCTGAGCTGATCATGCGAGGCGTCTCCTGAAACGAAAGGGCGGTTCCGGGGCAGAACACCGAATGCGATGCCTGGTTGCAAGTCAATTACCCGGCAAGTCGCCCGCCCCGAAGTGGCAGCTCTAATTAACGAGTTCGGAATAACTTCCCGATCTCGTTTTATCACAGCGGGATGCAAGCTGTCCGGCGATTCAGGCCCGACTCTATGAAAGCCCAGGGCGCAGCCCTGGGAAACGAAATCTATTCCGGATTCCAGCCCCAACGGCGCGGCCCCAATGATCTGCTGAGGCCTGAAGAGGCGGCCCGAATCGATAGAGTCGATTTCGGGCCGCCCTTTCAGGCCTCGGTCTCCTCCGTAATTCAGTCCCCAGGGCGACACTTCGCGGCTTCGCCGCTGCGCTTTGCCCTGGGCTGACATCGAGTTGCCCCTTCGGGGCGAAGACCGACGAATTGACAGGACCGGCGGCGTTCCTGGCATCTGACCGCCATCAACGGCCGACACTCGGTCGACGGGCAATCAGTCGGAGCGCGATCGGCGGCGGCGCAACAAGTCGCCCGCTGGCTGGTTTCTGAGAACCGGATCGGCGTCTATACTCCCGCCGTTTCGTGGCGAATGTGCCGGGCGGTTCCCGCTCTGCGCTGGATCGCTGCGGCTGTTGTCACGCTCAGCCTTCTTAACAGGTGTCAGGGATGTCGGAATCTGCTCAGCCGTCGAAGATCCTCATTGCCGACGACAACGAACAGAACTGCGAGCTGCTGGAAGCCTACCTGGCCGACGGCGACTTCGAGATCGCGATGGCGTTCGACGGCCAGGAGACGATCGATCGAGTTGCGTCGTTTCAGCCGGACATCATTCTGCTCGACATTATGATGCCGCGGATGAGCGGTTACGAAGTCTGCAAGCAGCTCAAGAGCGACGCCGTCACGGCGGGCATCCCGATCCTGATGGTCACTGCGCTGAACGAGATGGGTGACATCGAAAAGGCTGTCGCTGCCGGCTGCGACGACTTTCTGACGAAGCCCGTAAACCGTCTTGAGCTGACGACCCGAGTCCGATCCCTGCTGCGGGTCCGGCATTTGACCAACGAACGCGACCGGCTGCTCGAATACCTGAAAGAGGTCGAGCGGGAAGAGGCTGGCGACGCGGAGTGATGACAGAGATTGCCGCGAGTTGCGGTCGGCCATCGCGCGTAGCTGGCTTCGCAGGATTTCAGACGTCGGGCATGTCGTCTGAATTCTTGCGAATCGAGCTACACAGCAGGCACAGAACTTATTTGAAAATCAGCAAAGCGCAAGCAGCCGAAGCTCGCGTCAAGGAACCCGCCCGTGTGGGACGACCTGATTCCAATCGTTGAGGCGGGACTCGACCGTTATCTCACAGCGTCCGCCGACTGTCCGCGACGTCTCGAAGAGGCGATGCGGTACTCCGTCGAAGCCGGTGGCAAGCGGCTGCGACCAGTGCTCGTGCTGATGGCCTGCGAAGCTTGCGGCGGCAATGTTGAAGATGCTGTCCCGGCGGCAGTCGCGATCGAGATGATCCATACGTACTCGCTGATTCACGACGACCTGCCGGCGATGGACGACGACGATCTGCGTCGCGGTCGACCGACGAATCACAAGCAGTTCGATGAAGCGACGGCGATCCTCGCCGGTGATGGTCTGCTGACGCTCGCGTTTGATGTGCTCGCGCGAAACATCCAGCCGGCAGAAGTCGCGATCAGTTGCGTTGCCGATCTCGCATCCGCCGCCGGCGTCGAAGGGATGGTCGGCGGCCAGATGGCGGACCTGCAGGCGGAGCAGGGCGTCGAGCCCGGAGCTGACGGCCTGTCAGTTCTCGAAGCGATCCATTTGCGGAAGACCGGTCGGCTGCTGCGTTCCAGCCTGACGATGGGAGGTCGGATTGCTCGTGCCGATGCCGCGACAATCGAAATGCTCGATCACTTCGGAAAGTGTGTTGGTCTGGCGTTTCAGATTGCGGATGACCTTCTGGACGTGACTGGCGATGTCGCCAGAATGGGGAAAGGGCTTCGCAAAGACGCCGATCACGGTAAACTCACCTACCCCGGTTTGCTCGGGATTGATGAGAGCCGTCGCCGGGCGGAAACATTGATTGACGACGCCCGCTGCTCGATCGCCTCACTGGGTGACCGAGGCCACCGGCTGGATGCCGTGGCGCGATTTATTCTGGAAAGAGACCACTGATGAAGCTCGAACTTCTGCCCGAGATCAAGTCACCGCGAGATCTGGATCAGTTCAACCCGGCTCAGCTCGAACAGCTCGCCGCTGAAATCCGCGAGGTTCTGTGTTCGATCGTTGAAGACCGGGCCGCTCACTTCGCCAGCAATCTGGGAGTTGTCGAGCTGTGCATCGCGCTGCACCTCGTCTTCGACTTCTCGAAGGACCGCCTGATCTGGGACACCGGCCATCAGATCTATCCGCACAAGCTGGTCACCGGTCGCTACAGCGAGTTCCAGTCGATCCGCACGCGCGGCGGCATCATGGGGTATCCGAACCCGGCCGAATCGGATTATGACCTCTTTATGACCGGGCACGCCGGCAGCAGCGTCTCAACGGTTGCCGGACTGAAAGCCGGCGATGATCTGCTGGGCCAGGACGACCGCCGCGCTGTTGCAGTGATCGGCGACGGAGCCCTGCCGTCAGGGATTGTCTGGGAGGCGATGAGCAACGCGGTCGGCCTCAAGCAGGACATGCTGGTCATTCTTAACGACAACCGCATGGGCATCTGCCCGCGAGTCGGCGGTCTGGCCGAGTATCTCGACAAGGCCCGCCTCGCCCCGTTCTATAACGGCCTGAAACGCGATGTCTCCTGGCTGCTCAACAAGCTGCCCGTCGTCGGCGAATCGATGGAGCACGCACTCGGCAACGTCAAGGAAGCCGTTAAAGGCATTCTGCACGGCGGAATGCTGTTCGAAGAAATGGGCTTCCGGTATGTCGGCCCGGTCGACGGTCACGATCTGACTGCGTTGCGGCGGCAGCTCGAACTGATCAAGGACGTCAAAGGTCCCGTGATGCTGCATGTGCTCACGGAGAAGGGGCACGGTTTCGAGCCCGCCTGTGACGACCCCGTCCGCTTCCATACGCCGGCACCGTTCCGCCGCAGCGATGACAACGAGATTGTCCCGGTGACGAAGAGCAAATCGCCGGCGTATACGAATCTGATGAGCGATTCGATCTACAAGCTGATGAAACGCGACCATCGCGTCTGCGTGCTGACCGCTGCGATGTGTGCCGGCAATGATCTCGGCAGAATCCGCTCTGACTTCCCGGACCGCTTTTTTGACACGGGCATCACGGAAGGCCACGCAGTCGCATTTGCCGGCGGCATGGCGAAGACCGGAATGCGACCGGTCGTCGACATTTACAGCACCTTCTTGCAGCGCAGCTACGACCAGATTTTTCAGGAAGTGGCCCTGCAGAACCTGCCGGTCATTTTCACACTGGACCGCGCCGGACTCTGCGGCCCGGACGGACCGACACATCATGGCGTGTTCGACAACACCTACATGCGGTCGTTCCCGAACATGACCGTGATGGCTCCCGGCGACGAAACCGACGTCGCACCGATGCTCGACTTCGCGCTGGCCCACAACGCACCGATCTCGATCCGCTACCCGAAGACGAGTGCTCAGAAAGTCGACCGCCCGGCGGCACCGATCGAACTCGGTCGTGCGGAAGTCCAGTCCTGGGGTACGGACGGAATGCTGATCGCCTTCGGCAGTCTGTTTACCGACTGTGTTGCCGCTGCTGAGAAGCTGCAGAAAGACGGGCTCGACATCGGCGTCATCAACGCCCGCTTTGCCAAGCCGCTGGACACGGAAACGATTCTCCGTGCGGTCCGCGAATGTCCGTTCGTCGTGACGATTGAAGAATCGACGGTCGTCGGCGGATTCGGCAGTGCCGTTCTGGAAGCCGCCAGCGACGCCGGCCTCAACACCAGCCATATCAAACGGCTCGGCATCCCGGACCAGTTTGTCGAGCACGGCCCGCGGCCCGACCTGCTCGATTCACTCGGCCTGTCCGCCGCCGGTCTGATCCGCCTGTGCCGCGAACTGGCTGGAACGACAGTCTCAGCCGAAGCTGCCGCCATCCAATAGCAGCCCGTGCGTCGTGGCAGCAGACAGGCAGCTGCGGTCGCAGGAACTCAGACCGGCAGACAGGTAGCTGGATTCGCGAGAATTCAGTCCAGCCTGCGAAGCATCTGAATTCTTGCGAATTCAGCTACGGGGAAACGAACCTCGCTCTACCCGAACATCACGCTGACCGCGAGCACGTAGATGACGGCGAGAATCAGTTGCAGGACCGCGAACGGGGCGGCGACTTTGACGAAGCCGACGAAACCGAGCTTGAGCTGCTGACGCTGGATGATCGTTGCCGCGACAACCGTCGAGGCCGAACCGATCGGCGTGATGTTGCCGCCGAGGTTCGCTCCGAAGATCACGCACCACCAGAAGGCGGGTGAGAAGTCGGCGGCGTCTTTCAGGTTGCCCAGAATCTGGGCGAGCATCGCGGCGAGCGGGATGTTGTCGGTCACAGAACTGGCAACCGCTGAGCTGACCAGCAGGATTGACGAGTCGACATGCTGGGGCAGGGCGAGCAGTTTTGCGATGCCTCCGCCGAGCGCGTCGAGCACCATCGCGTGTTCCATGACGTTGATCACGGCGAACAAGGCGGCAAAGAATGCCAGCAGGTCCCAGTCGACGGTCCGGTAGAACTTGTCGACCTCGTGCTTGTAGGCAATCAGCATGACACCCGCGAAGAAGAGTGCCACAAAGCCCATCCCCAGTTTGTCGAGACCGCCGGGCAGCGCACTCTGACCGGACAGCGTTCCAACGAAACAGACGAGGACGGCGATCGCGAACCAGAAGAATCGGTGACTCGGAACGTTCTCGTTCTCGTCGAAACCCGCGACCATTCGCGCGGCATCGTCCTTTTCTGCCTGGGTCTTCAGGCCCGAAATCCCAAAGCGGAACCTCGCCAGAAACAGCGTCGCGATCGTCGCGATGACCACATATGGAGCCGCGTACAGAAAGAACGACACGAAGCTGATGCCCGCCGTCTTGCCGACAATGATGTTCGGCACGCTGCTGATCAGCGTGAGCAGACCGCCGACGTTCGTCAGCAGTCCTTCGACCAGCAGAAAGCCCAGCAGCAGTTCAGTCCGATTCAATTTCTTCAGCGAAACGGTCGTCAGACTGCCGACGATGATCATCGCCGTTACGTTGTTGAGCACGGCGGAAAACAGAACGGTCAGCCCGCCGTAAGCCATCAGCAGCTTGAACGGATCGCCGCCGGACTTCTTCGTCAGCTTGATCGCCATCCAGGTGAAGACGCCGGATCGGCTGGTCACTTCGACGAACAGGCTCGCGCCCAGAATGATGGTGATCACGCCCCAGTCGATCGCCGGAATGTAGACCGGCAGTTCAATCTCGTGCCCGTTGGGCAGATGCACTTTCCCGAACGGCAACAGGCCCAGCAGCGTGCCGAGGATCAGGCACAGTCCGGCAAACGTGCCGACAATGATCGACTTCTTTGCGTGGATCTTCTCTTCCAGCGCCAGCGACGCAATCATCGCAACGAGGATCAACCCGAACAGGACCGTGACCCAGGTTTCGATATGTGGCGCCGCATGTTCGGCGGATTCTGCAGCCAGCAGCAGAGCATTCATCCGTGATTTCTCCGGAGCAGATTCGTCGGGGAGTTCAGAGCGTGGCGCGTTTGTTACAGCAGCAGCAGCGCGACATCGAGTAGTTCGACGGCGATCGACCACGCCATCCCGTGCATCGCGAGCTGGTCTTCATCCTTCGTGTTCGCAACGACCAGATCAATCTCGGCGTCAGAGATCAACTGCGTGTACTGCTTCAGAAAATGCCCGCGGGTAACTTTCGATTCGTACGTGACCGAGGGGCGCGCCGCTGAGAGTTCACGGATGCACGTCGCGATGAAATCGCTGGCCTCCTTGCGCAGTGTCTGGTCGAGAAGCTTGCGCGTCTGGTCCGAACCGATCTCAGGAATTCGTTCGATCGCCCGCATGTAACGGTCAAAAATCGCATCATCCTCGACATGACACAGCCACAGGGTGCCGTTGTCGGGGCACATCCGGACTCCGTAGTTGATCAGCTTGCTGTCGCCGGAAATGTGATCGGCGACAACCATCACGCGGTCGCAGAGCAGGTCGCTCAGGTCGCGAGGCTGCCCGGCGGTTCCGGGCAGTACGAGGACCGGGATCGAGGTCGCCTGGGTCAGCACGTCGAGATACACGCCGAGGCTGTGCTGCGGAACGAGCGACTCTTCCTGCAGATGCCGGTAAGTCACGATCAGGTCGGTCTGTGTTTCGTCGACCAGACGCAGCAGATCGTTGACGTTGGAGAACTCGTCGCCCGTGATGAACCGCCAGTGCGTTGCCGACTGCAGAGCGGGCATAAAACGGACCAGCGATTCCTGTCGTCGCCGGGCTTCGTCCTCACTCTGATCAGTGACGAACGCAATCGAGTCGATCGGAATACCGGCGTACTCGAACGATTCGCGTTCCGCCCGGCGGAACATGGATTCGAATTCGTCGATCTGGTCCATGACGCTGCCTCGTCCTGAAATGGTGAATCGTCATCATCAGGTGAGCGACGGATCGGCATTCGCAACGAGTCGCTACCGTCGAGCGACGGTGGGGTGCGTTCGGGCTCACGCTCTGGCGAGCGTAGCTACCAGTCTGCCTTACGGCATCCGGCAGGACAGGCCTCCGGCGGCCGGAACGTACGCACTCTGCACATAGTCCATGACCATTCGGTCGGCATTGAACCGCCAGCCCAGCGAGCTGACGCAGCGTTTCATCCGCCGAATCCACTCCTGCGGCAGGTCGTCGGCATCGCGCTCGTAGTACAGCGGGATGACTTCGTCGCGGAGCACCGCGGTCAGCGCTTTGGCATCACGGTCATCCTGCACATCCTGATTGACGTGCGTCCGGCCGTTGCCGATCGCAAACCCGTTCTGGCCATCGAACGCTTCGGCCCACCAGCCGTCGAGAACCGAGCAGTTCAGGCCACCGTTGAGAACGACCTTCTGGCCCGAGGTGCCCGAGGCTTCGAGCGGTCGGCGCGGATTGTTCAGCCAGACATCGACGCCCTGCACCAGATGGCGGCCCATACTGATGTCGTAATTCTCAAGCACGATGACGCGGCCCTTGAACGGCTCCTGCTTCGTGAGGTCGACGATCTTCTGCACGATTGCCTTGCCGTGATCGTCCGCCGGGTGCGCCTTGCCGGCGTAGAGAAACTGGATCGGGCGATCGGTGTCCTGAATCAGTTCGGCGAGCGTGTCGAGGTCCCGCATGATGAGGTCGGCACGCTTGTACGGAGCGAACCGGCGGGCAAAGCCGATCAGCAATGCGTGCGGATCGAGCGCTTCGTTGATGTCCGCGATCTCTTCGGCCGACGCTCCAACTCGCTCTGCCTTGCGGCGCAGCTTTGTTCGAGCGTACGAAATCAGTCTGCCTTTCAGTGCCGAATGAGTTTCCCAGAGTTCGGTCGGCGTGACGGATTCAAAGTTGGCCCAGACTTCCGGCTCACCGCTGCGAACGGCCCAGTTGTCAGGCAGCACGCGGTCATAGAGGGCTCGCATTTGAGACGCCAGCCAGGTCGGAACGTGAACGCCGTTGGTGATGTGCCCGATCGGCAGCTCTTCTTCCGCCTGCCACGGCCAGAGGCTTGCCCACATGCGCCGCGAGACGACTCCGTGCAGACTCGACACCGCGTTCGCATGGCGGCTGAGTTTGAAGGCGAGCACCGTCATGCAGAACGACTCGCCGTGATCCTGCGGGTTGACTCGACCGAGCCCCATCAGGCCTTCGTAGTTCAGACCGAGCTTGTCGGCGAGCGGGCCAACGTGTTCGTCGACGAGTCCCGCATCGAAGCGGTCGTGCCCGGCGGGAACCGGCGTGTGCGTTGTGAAGACGCTTTGAGCGGCAGTTTCCCGCAGCGCGTCGTCAAATGACATTCCATCGTCCGCCATTCGCTGGTGGATGACTTCCAGCGGCGCGAAGGCAGAGTGCCCTTCGTTCATGTGAATGACGCTCGGCTGGATTCCCAGCGCGTGCAGCGCGCGGACGCCGCCGATGCCGAGGACGATCTCCTGACGGATGCGCGTGTTGTGGTCGCCGCCGTACAGTCGCGAGGTCAGGCTGCGAATCTCTTCCGCGTTCTTTTCGACATTCGTGTCGAGGAGGTACAGCGGAATCCGCCCGACCTGAATGTGCCAGACGCGGGCGAAGATCGCCCCCCAGCGGGTTTCGATCGAGACCTCAACCTGTTCGCCGTCCTTTCCGAGGGCCGGTCGGATCGGCAGGTCCTCGATGGCCGCGCGTTTATAGACTTCCTGCTGCCAGCCGTTTTCGTCGATCCGCTGCAGGAAGTAGCCCTCTTCGTAAAACAGGCCGATGGCCACCAGCGGGATGCCCAGGTCCGACGAACTCTTCAGGTGGTCGCCGGACAGAACGCCCAGGCCGCCCGAGTAAATCGGCAGCGATTCGTGAATCCCGAACTCGGCGGAGAAGTACGCCGTCGGGCTCGCACCCAGCAGACCGGCATGCGTGTCGCCCCAGGTCTCGTGCGAACCCATGTACTCACGCCAGCGGCGATAGGCTGCGTGAATTCGCGAGTGCAGCACCGTCTCGGTCGCCCGCTCTTCCAGCGATTCGGGAGTGAAGTCTTTCAGCAGGCGAACCGGATTATGCGAGACTTCGGTCCATCGCGCCCGGTCAAGCTGGCGGAAAATCTCGGCCACTTCCGGCTGCCAGCTCCACCACAGGTTACCGCTGAGTTCGGTCAGCTTCTGGAAAATCGACTTCTGCTTCTTCGACGAGGCCATGCAAACATCCTTGCCACGACTGCGGTACGAGTGTGCGGCGTGAGAGAGTAGCTCGCCATGACCGGAACCCTCCGACCAGCTGGGCGAATCGCTCGGAGTATAGTGGCGGCGTTTGACTGGTCCAGGAGCCTTGATGGCAAAGATCGCCAGGTGTCGATTCGTTGGTCGATCCGCAATCGCTGCCAGTGGCCAGCTCTACGTCCACGTGCCGCCGCATTGAGCCTGCCAGCGGAGCCAGTGATCGGCGATCACGATCGCGACCATCGCCTCGGCGATCGGAATGAACCTCGGCAGCAGGCAGGGATCGTGACGGCCTTTGGTGCGAATCGTTGTCGGTTCACCATCGCGAGTGACCGTCCGCTGCTCGATCGGCAGGCTGCTCGTCGGCTTCACGGCTGCTCGCAGCACGATCGGCTGGCCGGTTGAAATACCGCCGAGCATTCCTCCATGCCGGTTGGACTCCGTCGAGATTGCCGGGATGCCGCTGCGGTTGGGAGTGCCGCCGTTGCCAGGAACGAAAACGTCGTTGTTCTCGCTGCCTCGCATCGTCGCACAGCCAAACCCGACTCCGTACTCGACGCCGAGCACCGCCGGGAGAGTAAACAACGCTTTGGCGAGGTCCGCCTTCAGCTTGTCGAAGACCGGTTCACCGAGTCCCGCCGGGACGTTGCTCGCGACGATCTCTGCGGCACCGCCGATCGAATCGCCGGCCTTACGCAGTTCGTCGACCAGCGCAACCATCTTTTCGCCAGCGGCAATGTCGGGACAGCGGACGATGTTGGGTTCGCCGTTCGGCAGCGTTTCGACCTGGTCGAGTGTTACGGCAGCAGGATCGTCGATCGTTGCGCGGACATCGCCCACCTGGCAGACATAACCGACGACCGAACCTCCGAACGCCGAGGCGATGACCTTTTTCGCGACGACGCCGGCCGCGACTCGCACGCTGGTTTCACGGGCACTCGATCGACCGCCGCCGCGGTAGTCGCGGAACCCGTATTTGGCGTCGAGACTGAAGTCCGCATGGCCGGGGCGGTACTTGTCCTTGATGTCGCCGTAATCGCGGCTCCGCTGGTCCTGATTGCGGATCAGAATGGCGAGGCTGGTTCCCGTCGTCTGTCCCTCGAAGACTCCGGACAGAATCTCCGGCTCGTCGGATTCGTTCCGCTGCGTCACGATGCGGCTCTGGCCAGGCCGCCGCCGTGCGAGGTCGGGCAGAAAGTCCTCGACCGTCAGCGGAAGTCCTGGCGGCACGCCGTCGATAATGACCACGTTGCCCGGCCCGTGACTTTCGCCAGCCGTCGTAATGCGAAACAGTTGTCCGAATGAGTTGCCAGCCATGCGGGCATCTTACCGAGGTCGCTCGCCAGCAACAGTTTTCCCGGCACCGAGTTTTGCTGAAGTTTCACGTTTCGTGGGTGCGGGACGGGGTTTGTGATCAGGTGGCGGCTTTGGTCTGGGCATCGCGAGTAGTGGCGACGACCTCGCGGGCAGTGACGGTCGGACTCAGAGCCGATGACTCCTGTCGTTCGCGATCTGACACCCCTGAGCTGCTGGCCGGTTCGTCAGGATGTTCCCAGGCCGGAGCCAGTTCAGGCGGAGAATCGGTGTCCGGCACGTCGGCGGCATTCCTGGCCATCTCACAGGTCAGCATCCGGACGTATTCGAGAGACAGCAGGAACTCCGGCACGCTCGGGTGAGGATCCACACTCGACTGCCTCTGCTCATCAGGTTCGGCCAGAGCCAGACGCAGTCCGGCTGTGTACTCGCCCCAGCGTTTCGGCCTGAGGGATTCTTCAGCTGCGTTCGAACCTGTCTTGCTGCCGTTTGCGTGTTTTCACCAGAATCCCAGCGTGCTCTGAATGATCCGTCACTCTGGCAGGGATGCTGCGGCGATGAAGAGGTTGGTTGCGCTGGTATTCGGCTTCGGGCTCGGGCTCGTCGCCATGTATCTGGCCTTTAATGTGCATATCGTGCGAGCCGATGCGGACTGGCACTTCGTGAAGAAACACAAGGTTCAGTTCGCGGACTGCTACGCGGACATTCGCCACTGGGACGCTCAGGAGTGGACTCGGCATCCCGATCTGACGCAGGCTCTGGTCGATGCCGGCAAAGGCGACCTCGTGCCGCGGATTGAAGCTGAGGATCTGTTGTTCGAAGTGCTCGACCGCTGGCAGAACGCACGTCGCGATGGCGAGACCCGTCAGCAGTGAGCAGTTCGTCGTCACCCCCTGCCCCCGACTGGGAACCTGAAAACGGCTCCACCCCGATCCCGCGCCGATATGCGCTTCGCGGGCTGCTGTCGGTCGCCGCCGGGTGCGTCGCTGGCTGCCGGTTGCCGAAGCGTCGCGATCCGGAT
>Ga0209273_10000446_pt1 | contig 53864 bp, 45 predicted proteins | sample tdAd471_FD_187126 | JGI IMG/M metagenome (GOLD analysis project Ga0209273, IMG submission 187126) | Marine sediment microbial communities from the Atlantic coast under amendment with organic carbon and nitrate - tdAd47.1 (SPAdes)... | ecosystem: Environmental > Aquatic > Marine > Coastal >...
CCCGTTTCCAAAAAGGTAAGAGCGGGAATCTGAAGGGGCGACCGCGGGGTCGAAAGAACGCGCCACCCTACGAGGCCGTGCTCGGGCAGATGGTGACAATCCGCGAGGGTGGCGTCGAGCGGCGGGTCAGCGCGGCCGAGGCGTTCCTGCTCCATATGAGCAAGCTGGGACTCGAAGGGGATGGTCCGGCTGCGCGTGCGACAATGTCTGCTATTCAGGAAGCGCGCGCCGCGCGTGGAACCAGTGGGGGAGATAGGTTGGAGGGGGTTCTTCGCCAGGTGGTTGCGCCCGGCAGTGTCTCCGGCGCCCTCACTGCACTCCGCATGGCGCAAAAGCTCGACCGGTTCCGACCGACGGCGCGGGTGGCGCTTGAGCCATGGCTGGTGGAACAGGCTCTCAAACGGCTCGGCGATCACCGGTTGTCGCGTGAGGAGCAAGAAAAGGTGGTGTCGGCGACGCGCACGCCGAAAAAGGTGCAGTGGCCGGAGTGGTGGGAAGTGCGAGGGGGAGGGCCGAATGCATTAGATTCAGGCTCATAACCTGAAGGTCGTAGGTTCAAATCCTACCCCCGCAACCAATTTTGTAGACTCCACGAATGAGCTCATCTGCATCGATGAGGGAGACATATACGTTCTTCCACAAGTACGAAACCGCGAGCCTACATCTCACGCAGTTCGCTGACGATTGAGGTCTAAGACCCGAAAGTTATCCGTGTTCCCGCTTCCTGTGATTGCGCGAGATAATGTCAATCAGTACAACTCAAGGCTTAACAAATGTGTATCCATTGGCCACACTATCCGCCATGAAAGATGTTGGCCTACGTATCCGCGTGCAGCGCGAGTTGCGGGAACAATTCCTTGAGGCGTGTAAAGCCCAGGATAAGCCCGCTGCCCAGGTGCTTCGAGAATTTATGCGCACGTTCGTTGAGGAGAATCTTGTGTCCGTGCAAGCGTTAAGGCCGCAAAAAGAGAGAGTTAAAGATTGAACGCCGTCGAGATTGAAGAAGCCATTTCCCAGTTGGTAGATCAGCCCTTTGATCCGGAGGGTTTCCCTTTTGAGTTTTTGGAGGCATTCGGGAACAAGGCGACGACGATAAAGCGGTTAAAAAGCGGCGCATCAAATCCATCTGATATCGAAGGTGGTGTTCTTCAGCGCAACAACATCCATATGGCTGTCTGCGCCGAGGGGAAAGTGACTAAGATTTTGGCAACCCTCAAGGTCAGCCCGGCCACCGCTAAGGCCAAAGCCAAGTTTGTTCTGGCAACTGACGGAATTGATTTGGAAGCTGAGGACCTGAACTCGGGCGAAACGGTTGCTTGTGCCTATACAGATTTCCCCGATCATTTTGGCTTTTTCCTGCCTTTGGCAGGTATCACCACGGTCAAGCAGGTAAGGGAGAGCTCTTTCGACATAAGGGCGACCAGCCGACTGAATCGGCTCTATGTCGAACTCTTAAAAGATAATCCTGATTGGGGCGCTGCCGATCGTCGTCCTGACATGAACCACTTCATGGCGCGTCTGATTTTCTGCTTCTTTGCCGAAGATACCGACATCTTTCACGGCAATGATCTGTTCACCGCAACGATCGAGCAGATGAGCGATCGGGATTCGTCAAACACCCATGAGGTGATTGGCGAGCTGTTCCGCGCAATGAACACGGAGATTAAAGATCGCAGCGGCTCAAAACTGCCGCGTTGGGCTAACGGGTTTCCGTATGTGAATGGCGGACTGTTTTCTGGAAGCACAGAAGTGCCGCGTTTCAGCCGCATCGCGCGTTCCTACCTCCTCCATATCGGTAGCCTCGACTGGCAGAAGATCAATCCTGACATATTTGGGTCGATGATCCAGGCTGTCGCGGACGACGAGGAGCGCGGCGCGCTCGGTATGCACTACACGAGCGTACCGAACATTCTAAAGGTTTTGAATCCTCTCTTTCTGGATGATTTGAGGGAGCGACTGGAAGCTGCTGGGGATAGTCCGCAAAAACTCCTGAACCTGCGAAAGCGCATGGCGAAGATCAGGGTGTTCGATCCCGCCTGCGGGTCAGGCAACTTCCTGGTTATCGCTTACAAGGAAATGCGCGCTATTGAGGCCGAAATCAATAGACGCAGGGGTGAAGAAGATCGTCGAACAGATATTCTGCTGACGAACTTAAGGGGGGTCGAGCTTCGAGATTTTCCGGCGGAGATCGCACGCCTCGCGCTCATCATCGCCGAGTATCAATGCGACGTTCAATATCGCGGCCAGAAGGAAGCATTAGCCGAGTTCCTACCCCTCAATGCGATGAACTGGATCACATGCGGCAACGCCTTGCGGCTTGACTGGTTCGGCATCTGCCCGCCTACCGGAACCGGTGTGAAGCATAACGCTGACGACCTGTTCCACAGTCCTCTGGATCAGGCGCAAATCGACTTCGAGAATGAGGGTGGGGAAACTTATATTTGCGGGAATCCCCCTTATCTGGGCTCCACCTGGCAGTCGAAAGAGCAGAAGTCGGATCTGGAAGCGATTTTCGACGGGCGGACAAAATGGTGGAAATCACTGGACTACGTCGCGGGCTGGTTCATGAAAGCCGCCGAGTACGGCCTGAAGACCGACTCGGCGGCGGCTTTCGTGTCAACCAACTCCATATGCCAGGGGCAACAGGTGCCAATCCTCTGGCCCTTGATCTTCGAAACCGGTCACGAGATCAGCTTCGCGCACACCAGCTTCAAATGGTCGAATCTTGCCAGCCATAATGCGGGCGTGACTGTTGTCATCGTCGGAATTTCAAACCAGGCCGGTAAAGTACGGCGTCTGTTTTCCAATGGAGATGACGCCTCCGTTACCGTCAGGGAGGCGGACAACATTAACGCCTATCTCGCCGCTGCGCCGAACATTTCAGTGACCAAGGAAAGCAAGCCTCTGGCGGGGCAAGCTGAAATGAGTTTTGGCAACAAACCGGTCGATGGCGGCAACCTTCTGTTGACCCGTGAAGAACTCGATAATCTCAACCTGACAGACGAGCAGCGAGACCGCTTTATCCGCCAGATATATGGGTCCGCCGAATTCATTCGCGGCCTTTGTCGATACTGCCTGTGGATCGAAGACGAACATCTTCAGGAGGCCGAAGCTATCGAGCCTATTCGACAACGAATTGCGGGCGTCAGGGCGATGCGTCTCGCCAGCCGGGATAAAGGTGCGAACGCTATGGCGGAACGGGCGCATCAAATGCGTGAGATGAATATTGGCAAAACCCAGACTGTGGCAATGCCGTGCGTATCGTCGGAAAACCGCCCTTATCTTCCAGTGGGGCTTATAGACAACCGTTCCACGGTAACGAACCTGTGTTTTGCTCTGTATGACGCGCCGCTTCGGAATATGGCTTTGATCGCCTCGCGTTTGCATCTGGTCTGGATCGCCACGGTCTGCGGAAAGCTGAAAACAGATTTCCGTTATTCGAACACTCTCGGCTGGAACACCTTTCCCGTCCCGACTCTCACTGAAAAGAACAAGGCCAACTTGACCAGTTGCGCCGAGGATATCCTGTTGGCGCGCGAAGCACATTTCCCCGCGACCATTGCTGATCTCTACGACCCCGAAAAGATGCCCGCTGACTTGCGAGCCGCACATGACCGAAATGACGAAGTGCTGGAACGCATCTATATCGGCCGCCGGTTTAGAAACGATACCGAACGACTGGAAAAGCTGTTCGAGCTGTACACCAAAATGACCAAAATAAAGGGGGCAGCATGAACGAAGCGATTTTTGGTTTTCTGGGTGTTCTCGTCGGGGCATGCATTTCTTGGATCAGGGAAGAGTTGAAAGAGAGACGGCTGCGGAAACGGCACGGCATGTATTTGGCTGCGCGGGTTGTTTGTGTGCTTGACGAATATGTAGAGAAATGCGTCGAGGTTGTCGGGGATGATGGGACTATCATGGGACAGGCTGCTGTGAGAGATGAGAGTGGACAGGAGTACTATAAGCCGCAAGTACCGCTTCCAGAAGCTCCCGATTATCCTGATGATGTAGACTGGAAAAGCATCAACAGCAATTTGATGTACCGTCTTTTGGCGCTGCCGAATACCGCGAGAGAGACTGATAGATACATCTCGGCATCTTCCGAACATGCATTCCCTCCCGACTATGAAGAGGTTTTCGAAGCCCGTGGCAAGGGTTATGCCACTCTTGGCCTAGAGGCGCTGCAACTGGCGAAAGAATTGCGGAAGACATTCAAAATACCACAAGAAAACTACGTCAAATGGAACCCGGATTGGAATCCCGGAAATTACTTTAAAAAAGAGACAAAAAAGGTTGAAGAGCGGCAAGCAAGTCGCGCCGTTTCGTTTGCGAAAATGCATAACGATTTACAGGACAGAGTGGGGGATAAGCAATGAACAACGAAAAAAAGGTCCCATCTGTTTCCGTTACTTACGCGCAAACAGGCAACTCGACCAAATCCAACGAGCTTGGCATGCGCCCCATGCAGGAGCGCGCCTACGAGAAGCGGGGCGAGCAGTACTTGCTGATCAAATCCCCGCCTGCGTCCGGCAAGAGCCGTGCGCTGATGTTCATCGCGCTCGACAAGCTGCACAAGCAGGGACTCAAGCAGGCGATCATCGTTGTGCCGGAAAAAGCCATCGGCGCGAGCTTTTACGACGTGCCGTTAAGTCAGTTCGGCTTCTGGGCCGACTGGTCAGTCGAACCGAAGTGGAACCTCTGCAATGCGCCGGGGTCGGACAATGGCGGCAAGGTCAAGTCGGTCGGCGCGTTTCTCGAAAGCGATGACAAGGTGCTTGTGTGCACCCACGCCACCTTCCGCTTCGCCGTGGATCAGTACGACGTTGCAGCCTTCGACGACCGTCTGATTGCCGTGGACGAGTTCCACCACGTTTCGGCCAATCCGGATAACAGGCTTGGCCAGCATTTGGGCGAGTTCATTGCCCGCGACAAGGTTCATATCGTCGCGATGACCGGGTCCTATTTTCGGGGCGATGCCGAGCCGGTGCTCATGCCGCATGACGAAGCGAAGTTCGATACCGTCACCTATACCTATTACGAGCAGCTCAACGGCTACAAATATTTGAAAACCCTGGATATCGGGTATTTCTTCTACAGCGGCTCATATTCCGACGATATTCTAGAAGTGCTCGACCCGGACCAGAAGACGATCATCCATATCCCGAGCGTTCAGTCCCGCGAGAGCACCAAGGACAAGATCAAGGAAGTCGAACACATCATTGAGGAACTGGGCGAATGGCAGGGTACGGACCCGGCCACGGGCTTCCAGCTTGTCAAAACCACCGACGGACACGTGCTGAGGATCGCCGACCTTGTCGATGACGACCCGTCGAAGCGCGACAAGGTGTCGGCCGCACTGAAAGATGTTGAGCAGAAAGACAATTGCGATCATGTGGACATCATCATCGCTCTTGGCATGGCCAAGGAAGGGTTTGACTGGATTTGGTGCGAGCACGCGCTGACGGTCGGCTACCGATCGAGCCTGACCGAGATTGTTCAGATCATCGGACGGGCAACTCGCGATGCCGAAGGCAAGACTCGCGCGCGCTTCACTAACCTGATCGCAGAGCCCGACGCCTCCGAGGACGCTGTCACCGAGGCCGTCAACGATACACTGAAAGCGATTGCCGCCAGTCTGTTGATGGAGCAGGTGTTGGCCCCGCGTTTCAACTTCACGCCCAAAAACCCGAACTGCGGCCCGGTCGAGGGCTACGACTACGGAGAAGGCGGATATGACCCGGACAAGTGCAATGTCGGCTTCAACGAGGAAAGCGGTCAGTTCCAGATCGAGATCAAGGGGCTGGCCGAACCCAAGAGCAAGGAAGCCGAGCGCATCTGTCAGGAAGACCTGAACGAGGTGATTACCGCTTTCGTTCAGGACAAGACCGCCATTGAACAGGGGCTGTTCAATGAGGAAGTCGTGCCCGAGGAACTGACCCAGGTCCGCATGGGCAAGATCATCAAGGACAAATACCCCGAACTTGACGACGCGGACCGGGAAGCGGTGCGGCAGCACGCGATTGCCGCATTGAACCTGACCCAGAAGGCCAAGGAGATTGCCGTCGAGGGTAACAATCAGGAAAAGACGAACACGGCCCTGATCGACGGTGTGCGCAAATATGCGATGGATGTCCGCGAACTCGACATCGACCTGATCGACCGCATCAATCCGTTCGGTGAAGCCTATGCGATCCTCGCCAAGACGATGAGCGAGGAAAGCCTGAAACAGGTGGCGGCGATCATCGCGGGCAAACGGGTGAACCTATCTATTGAGGAAGCCCGCGAGCTGGCCAGACGCGCCCTGAAGTTCAAGCAGGAGCGCGGGCGTGCGCCTTCCATCGCATCGGCTGACGCCTGGGAGAAGCGCATGGCCGAAGGCGTGGCGTTCCTGGCCCGTGCGACGGCGGAGGCGAAGAATGGCTGAGCTGTCCGACGAAGAACTGCTGGAAGCACTCGGGGTCTCTGCGGAGCCTGAGAAAAAGGCAAGCCGCACGACAAAGGAAGAACGCATCATCGCGGGCTTCGAAGATATTCAGCGCTTTGTGGAGGAACACGGCCATGCACCGCGCCACGGAGAGGATCGCGACATATTCGAGCGCATGTATGCCGTGCGCCTCGACCGACTGAGGACATTGGAGGAATGCCGGAATCTTCTCGAACCCCTCGACCATCAAGGGATTCTGGAAGGTGGTGAGGCACTTGCGCTCCCGGATGCAGACGAAATCAACGATGAAGCCCTTTTAGCGGAACTCGGGGTTGAAGCCGAAACAGCCGCCATCACGGACCTTAAGCATGTTCGCTCGACCGCCGAAAAGCGGGCGGCCGAGGAAATTGCGAACCGTACCGTTTGCGAGGACTTCGACCAGTTCAAGCCGCTCTTTGAGCAGGTGAGGAAGGAACTCAAATCCAGGATACGCCGGACGCGCCGTTTCCAGACGATGGCCGAGATCAAGAAGGGCGAGTTTTTCATTGTCGGCGGCCAGATCGCTTATGTGGCGGAGGTCGGCGAAGAATTCATGACGGAGTATGAACGGCGCGACAGCCGGTTGCGCGTCATCTATGACAACGCCACCGAAAGCGATGTGCTGCTGCGGTCATTGCAGCGCGCGCTTCACCGCGACGAGGCCGGACGGCGCATCACCGAACCCGCGGCGGGGCCGCTGTTTTCCGGCGAGGCCGAAGGCGACGATCTTGCAAGCGGAACGGTCTATGTTCTGCGCAGCAAATCAGACCACCCCGTCGTCGCCGAGAACCGCGACGTGCTGCACAAGATCGGCGTCACAGGCGGCAGCGTTGAGAAGCGCATAGCCAACGCCTCGAAAGACCCGACCTTCCTGCTGGCCGAAGTCGAGGTCGTTGCGACATACGAGCTGTATAACATCAACCGCTCGCGTCTGGAAAACATCATCCACAGGGTCTTCGAGCCCGCGAAGCTCGATATCGAGATCAAGGACCGTTTCGGCAATCCGGTCATTCCGCGCGAGTGGTTCCTGGTGCCGCTCTTTGTAATTGATGAAGTCATTGAGAAGATCAAGGATGGAACGATTTCTGATTTTGTCTATGACCCGAACTTGGCTAGGCTGAAAAGTGCAAAGTAAATAACGATGATGCAAAAGATTAACGTAATAATTGGTGCTGGTCGATTTGACTTTGTGTCATTAAATGCGAAGCGCTCTTGCGGCAAAAGCACGTTGGTTCACGGGGAAGAAGGCTGCAGCAACATCATGCCACGCCAAGTTCGTGAATGCTTGGAAGGACAAAATGGCTGAAACCCAGATTGAATGGACGGACGCTACCTGGAATCCCGTTGCGGGTTGCTCGATTGTTACGGCAGGCTGCACCCATTGCTATGCAATGGAGATGGCCAGGCGTCTTGAAGCAATGGGCGTCGAGAAATATGCGGGGCTGACGCGGAAGACCGGTAAGCGGACGGTTTGGAACGGCGTGGTGCGGGAGGATCGCAAGGCCCTTGAAATCCCGTATCGCTGGCGGAAACCACGGAAGATTTTTGTGAACTCAATGAGCGACCTGTTTCATGAGCGGGTTAGCGACGAGTTCATTTTTGATGTCTGGCAGGTGATGCGTGACACACCTCGTCACAACTACCAGATACTGACCAAGCGTCCCGAGCGCATGGCGGAACTGGTTGCCACCCGGATCGGCGATGTCCTGCCCAATGTCTGGTTGGGGACCAGCATTGAAGATGCGGAAGTTGTTCACCGCCTCGACCACTTGCGTAAGGCTCCCGCAGCCATCCGGTTCATTTCCTTCGAACCGCTTATCGGGTCGGTCGGTGCCGTCGATCTCTCCGGGAGCCATTGGGCGATCGTCGGGGGAGAAAGCGGTAAATCTGCGCGCCCGATCAGGGAAGAGTGGATTGATGAGGTTTACGCGCAGTGCGTGGCGGCAGGAACGGCCTTCTTCTTCAAACAATGGGGAACGTGGGGCAAGGATAACAAAAAGCGTTCAAAGAAGGCGAACGGACGTGAATATCGAGGTCAAACTTGGGATGAAATGCCGAATGCGCCGCAGGTTACGGCTACACAGGCGTAGATAAACAGGACGAGAGAAAGCTTGGTAGAGAAACGATACGAATGGGCTGACGGAGCCAAACTCGAAGAACATTCCCGCCGCAAGCATAAGATCTTGCGCGAGTATGTTTTCGACTATTTGAGCGTACGCTGCAAACTTCCCCAGCAGGAGCGTTTTCGGCTCGCCATTGTTGACGGCTTTTCCGGTGGCGGACGGTATCAGTGCGGTACGGCCGGATCACCGCTGATCTTCATGGAGGAACTGAAACGCGCCGTCAAGGCAATAAATACGCAGCGTACGGTTCAAGGTCTGGGTACGATTGAGGTCGAATGCCTTCTGATTTTTAATGACGAGAGCCGTGACGCAATTGAGCTATTGAAAACACATGTTGCGCCGGTACAGGCTAATATCGCGCAGACCTGTCCGAAACTGCATCTTCGTGCGGAATATCTGAACGAGCTTTTTGAGGACGCATATCCGAAGATCAAAGGGCTTCTCGATCAAGGCCGTTACCGAAGCGTCCTTTTCAATCTGGACCAATGCGGTGACAGTCACGTCGAACGGAACACTATCCTCGACATTATGCGCTCTTACCCCGCCGCTGAAATCTTCTACACGTTCATGATCAGCTCGTTGCTGGCCTTTCTCCAAAAGAACCAGCCGGAACAGCTTCAGGCACGGCTCAATCACCTCGGTGTGACGAACGCCGACATCGACGCACTCAACGGAGTGATGAGCAGGAATGATTGGCTTGGCACAGCGGAGAACATTGTTTTCGATGCTTTTCGTTGGTGTGCGCCCTATGTCAGCCCGTTCTCAATCAATAATCCAGACGGCTGGCGATACTGGTTAATCCACTTCGCCAACGCCTGTCGGGCCAGGCAAGTGTACAACAACATCCTGCACGACAACTCCAGCCTTCAGGCGCATTTCGGGCGTTCCGGCCTCAATATGCTGTCCTACGATCCCCGGCATGACGGGGTGCTGTATCTCTTTGACGATAACGGTCGAGCATCTGCGAAGGACCAGCTATTGGGTGACATTCCACGCCTTGTGGCGGAGACCGGCGATGCTATTCCCGTCATGGATTTCTACGAGAGCATTTACAACATTACTCCGTCGCACGCCGACGACATTCACGCCGCTATTATAGATAACCCGGACTTGGAGGTAATCACTCCGGTTGGCGGCGAACGACGGAAGGCCAATATGATCGCTGTTAATGATGTCATCAAATTGAAGCGGCAGATCAGTTTCTTCCCAATGTTTCTGAAGGCGGGAAACAAGGCGTCCGGGGGAGAAGGAGAATAACGGCCTTGATTGGCCGCGTCGCTTTGCAGATGTAGCGGGAACCGCATGAATAAGGTTGGAACACATCAGCGTACGGAATCCCTCTCTTGAGATATACAAACGGACAGGATTGGCGAGCTGATGGACTTTTCTAAACTGCGAACACCGAAGGCGGCGGATGATCCCGTCAAGATATTTCAGCGGCCGCCTAACTTGCCGGGCGCGGCAAATGGCCTCTGGTGTGGGCAGGCGGAAGTCCTGTCTGTGGGATGGGCTGTATGAAGATTGAAAGCGTCACGATAGAAGGTTTCCGCTGCTTCAGTCCTGAACCGGTGTCAATTCCCCTGGATGCCGGAATTTCTGTTTTCGTTGGTTCGAATGGCGCGGGGAAGACAGCGGTTTTCCAGGCGCTGTCACGCCTTTTTGGTGTTTCTCCGAGCCAGCGCGCTGTCCGCCGCCGCGATTTCCACGTTGCAACCGACCAAGAGGGGCTGCAAACCGGAGCGTTGCTATCAATCGACGTTATCTTTTCGTTTCCAGAACTTGAGGGGCTGGACGAAGACGATGCGGAAGATGCGGTGCCAGAATTCTTTTCTCAAATGGCCGCCTCAGCTCCGGGAGCGCCTTTAAAGGCACGAATGCGGCTCCAGGCCATTTGGGCTGACGATGGTACGCCGGACGGCAGCGTTGATGAAGACATCCGCTGGATTACGACCCTCGACGACGACTTTGACTGGGATGAATGCAGGCGCGTGCAGAGCGTAGAGCGAGGCTCCGTTCAGCTCATTTATGTTCCTGCTTCGCGAGATGCATCGACACAAGTCACGTCGCTTCTGAAGGGCCGCCTGTGGCAAGCCGCTGTTTGGTCCGATGATTTTCGGGAACGCAGCGCGCGCAGCGCCAGAAACATCCAAAGACGCTTCGAGGATGAAGAACCGGCCAAATTCGTCATCGACCGTTTGTCCGAACGCTGGAAGCAGGTTCACGAGGCCGATACCGACACCACCCCGATACTAAGGCTGGTTGAGAGCCGGTTTGAGGAACTTGTCCGGAAGGCGGAATTCGCCTTCTATCCTGACGAGGCCGGGCAAGAGAGAGAGCTTGGCGACCTAAGTGACGGACAGCGCTCTTTATTCCACATCGCCCTCACTGCCGCGACTTTGGAGGTCGAAAGGGACGCGCTTGCCCTTCCGGCCGACGAGAGTTCGTTTGACCATGAGAAGCTGCGCACCGCGCATCTGACACTCCTTGCCATCGAAGAGCCTGAAAACAGCCTGTCTCCCTTCTTCCTGTCGCGTGTCATTGCGCTGGCGAGAGATATCGCCGCTCTGCTAACTGCGCAGGTCGCGCTATCCAGTCATTCGCCTGCAATCCTTGCACGCATCGAGCCGCAAGAAGTCCGGTATTTCCGTCTTGATCGTGAAGCCCGGCGATCTTCTGTCCAGCAACTGTCTCTCCCGGAAAACGATCAGGAAGCAAGTCAATATGTCCGGCTGGCTGTACGAGCCTACCCCGAACTGTATTTTGCACGCTTCGTGATATTGGGTGAAGGCGACTCCGAGCGACTGGTTATCCCTCGCATTGCAGAAGCAATGGGCGCCCAACTCGACCCCTCGTTTGTGCCCATCGTGCCCTTGGGCGGAAGGTATGTCGGACATTTCTGGCGCTTGCTCAACGACCTCGATATTCCGTTTGCAACGCTTCTCGATCTTGATCTTGGGCGGGTACATGGAGGAGCAAAGGCAATCGCCAATGCTGTTGTGAAACTGAACGAGATCGGAAACGATTTGAGTGAGAATTTCTATGTGGAGACACTTGAGCTAATAAATCCTGACCACGTGTATAATCTCGAAGATGACGATCTTCTTGACGGCTTTGAAGTGAATAACTGGCTTCAGGCGCTTAAGTTGGAAGGTGTGTTTTTCTCCGATCCGCTTGATATCGATTTTTCGATGCTCAGTGCGTTTCCGGAGGCCTATCAGAGGCCACATCCCGGCGGGCATGGACCTCGCGGTGGGGAAGAGTCGATCCGTAACAAAAAGGCTGTCACGCTCAAGACAGACGGCAATCCCGATTTGTACGACGCGGATTATGACGATGAATTCAAGTGGTATCCGTATCTTTTCTTGAGCAGGAGCAAACCCGAGACCCATTTATCCGCACTCTCTCGGATTGAGGACCAAACCCTGGTTGATGACGCCCCACCTGAGCTGAAAGCGCTCATCGAACACGTCAGGGATGCACTCAGCCCTGAGGGTGAAGATGAATGACGCTGATCCGCGCCGCCGACTGGAAGCCGCAAGGCGTCGATGACCTTGAGCCTCGCGCATGGGAGGCTTTGCGGCGAACCGAGCGAAGTGTTCTTGTGACCGCTGGCGCCGGTGCGGGGAAAACCGAATTTCTCGCGCAGAAAGCGACGTATTTTCTTCAAACAGGTATTTGCCGCGCACCGAAACGCATTCTTGCTATCAGCTTCAAACGTGACGCGGCGAGGAATCTTACCGAGCGCGTCGAAAAACGGTGTCCGGCTGAACAAGCCCGACGATTCAATTCCTTCACATTCGATGCCTTTGCCAAGAACCTCCTGGATCGCTTCCGGCTGGCAGTGCCGGAGCCGTTTTTACCTCCAGCAAATTATCGGATCATTTTTCCCGTCCGTGGAGACTACGAGGATTTTCTGGAGCGACACGGTCATCGCGGAATCCAGCCGGGTCAGCTAGAAAAGGGAATTGCTCGAACAAAGCTTCCCATAGATGACGGCGGTGGAGGGCTCTCCGGTATCGTTTCCGAATACTGGGACGCTCAATACAACGACTATTACGAGGTGCTGCTCTCATTTTCAATGATTAACAGGCTGGTCGAGTGGTTGCTTCGGGAGAATCCGTCGATCACCAAAGCCCTCCAGCTTACTTATCCCGTTGTCTTTCTGGATGAGTATCAGGACACGACCTACGCGCAATTTGAACTCATACGGACAGCGTTTGACGACAGCGACGCTGTATTTACCGCCGTTGGTGACGACAAGCAGCGCATCATGGTTTGGGCAGGAGCGATGCCGGATGCATTTGAGAAATTCGAGGAACATTTCGAAGCGGAACGCATATCCCTCCTGTCGAACTGGCGATCACACGAAGACTTGGTCCGAATCCAGTACGCAATCGCCTGCCGAATTGACCCAGATGTCGAGTATCCCGATGCGCGGGCGGATCGCGAAGTGGATGGTGATGTCGCTGCTATCTGGCAGTTCGGCGATTCTGAACAGGAAAGTGAGATCTTGGCCCGATGGATAGAACATCAGGTCAACGTCAATGGCGTCGAACCACACGAGATCGCGATACTGGTTCGTGTGTACGCCAATAATGTCGAGAATGAGCTTAAACCAGCATTCGCTGATCAAGGTCTGAGGCTTCGCAATGAAGCAAGAATGGCTGAGGGAATTTCAATTCAGGACTTGCTCGGAGAGAATCTGACCGCGCTGTTCATGCCGCTATTGCGGTTAGGTTCGACAGCCCGTTGTACTGATGCATGGACTTCTGCGCAACAGAAGCTTCAGTTTGTTTATGCGATTGACCCGGCTGATGAGTTTGGCCTGCAACGTCTGCAGAAGAGTTTAGAGAATTTTATTCGAGAGCTGCGTCGGACCATGCGGGAGCTGGAACCGAACCCGGCGGCGGCGGAAACGATTGCACACAGCGTGCTTCAATTTGTTGGGGAGGACGCGCTTAAGCAATCGGTTCCGGCCTATGAGCGCCAACAGGATTTCGACAGGGTATGGAACGGATTTAGAGCCCTGCTTGCTGAGTGTGCAGGCCAGGCCGATACGTGGTCCGGTGTATTGGATGAATACGAGGGCCTTGGCCAAGTACCATTAATGACCATTCACAAAAGCAAAGGCCTGGAGTTCCATACCATGATTTTTTATGGCCTGGATAACAGGACCTGGTGGAGCCTTAAGCCTGACAATCCGGAAGATTTGAATACGTTCTTTGTTGCCTTTACCAGAGCGAAACAGCGCGCATTCTTCACCCTCTGTACACAGCGTGGTCAACCGGTCACGTGGATTGAAGAACTACTTGAGCCGGTGGACGTGCACCGCGTTGACGGGGAAACGCTATTGGACGGTTAGGCAGGCATTGTCAGACTAAATCAGCTTGAACCGGGAAGGGGGCTTCCATAGCCATCCGGGGATGAAAAATCCCTTCCGTTGTTTCAACAGCTCGCCCGAAGTGATCCGCCTGGCGGTCATGATGTACATTCGTTATCCGCTGTCACTGCGCCAGGTCGAAGACCTGCTATTTGAGCGTGGGATCGATATTTGCCACGAAACGGTCCGTTTCTGGTGGAATCGGTTTGGTCCGATGTTTGCCGCGGAGATCCGGAAACGGCGGGTTCAACAGCATTCGTATTCGAACTGGCGCTGGCACCTGGACGAGGTGTTCGTGCGGATCAACTGCGAGACACATTATCTCTGGCGCGCCGTGGATCACGAAGGCGAGGTGCTTGAGGTGTTTGCCACAAAACGCCGGGATCGCAGGGCCGCGCTGAAGTTTATAAAGCGCGCAATGAAGCGCTATGGCCAACCAAAGGTCATTGTGACGGACCGGCTTCGCCCATGCCGTGCCGCGATGAAAATAATCGGCAACACCACCGTTCAGGCGTGCAGGCGCTGGCTCAACAATCGGGCTGAAAACTCACATCAACCGTTCCGGCGACGAGAGGGTGCGATGTCGAAGTTCAGGGACGTAAAGACCTTGCAACAGTTTGCCGCCGCCCATGCCTCCATCCACAATCGTTTCAACCACGACCGTCACAGCAACCGCCGCGATGTTTTCAAGCAGAACCGATCTGCCGCCCTGGCTGAATGGCGTCAGTTTGCAGCCTGAAGGCGAGGTTGTCGGGCATTTCTGAGACTGCTTTCATTAGACTGAAAGTACCATGCGGAGGCGGCCCCTGAGCAATTGCTCAGGGACCACTCACCTTATGCTCAGTCCAGATCGAAACGATTCGCGTTCATAACCTTGGTCCAGGCAGCAACGAAGTCATTCACGAACTTCTCGTTGTTGTCGTCCTGGGCGTAGACCTCGGCATAGGCCCGTAGGATCGAGTTGGATCCGAAGACGAGATCTATGCGCGTCGCAGTCCACTTGGCCTTACCGGTCTTGCGGTCGCAGATATCGTATATTCCGCCGCTGGCCGGCTTCCACTTGTTCGCCATGTCGGTCAGGTTGACGAAGAAGTCGGTCGTCAACGCCCCAGTCTTGTCGGTGAATACACCGTGCGCGGTCCCGCCGTGGTTGGTTCCCATGACGCGCATGCCGCCGATTAGGCAGGTCATTTCCGCAGCGGTCAGGCCCATCAGCTGGGTACGGTCGAGCATCAACTCTTCCGCGTTGACGATGTAATCCTTCTTCAGCCAGTTACGGTAGCCGTCGTGGATCGGCTCCAGGGGCGCGAAGCTGTCGCCGTCGGTCTGCTCCTCGGTGGCGTCGCCGCGGCCCGGCTGGAAGGGCACCGTGACGTCGATGCCGGCGGCCTTGGCCGCCTGCTCGATGCCGACGTTACCAGCCAGCACGATCACGTCTGCAACGCTGGCGCCGCTCTCGGCCGCGATCGGCTTGAGCACGTTCAGCACCTTGGCCAGACGGTCGGGCTCGTTGCCTTCCCAGTCCTTCTGTGGCGCCAAGCGGATGCGGGCACCGTTGGCGCCGCCGCGCATGTCCGAGCCGCGGAAGGTCCGCGCATTGTCCCAGGCGGTCGCGACCATCTCGGCGATGCTGAGGCTGCTGGCGGCGATCTTGGCCTTCACCGCATCGACGTCGTAGGAAGTCGAGCCAGCGGGGATGGGGTCCTGCCAGATCAGGTCTTCTTCCGGCACGTCCGGACCGATGTAGCGAGCCTTGGGTCCCATGTCGCGGTGCGTAAGCTTGAACCAGGCTCGCGCGAAGGTGTCCTTGAAATACTCCGGATCGGCCATGAACTTCTGGCAGATCTCGTTGTAGATCGGGTCCACTTTCATGGCCATGTCGGCGTCGGTCATGATCGGGTTGTGGCGGATCGAGGGGTCGGTGGCATCCACCGGCTTGTCCTCTTCCTTGATGTCGATCGGCTCCCACTGTCGGGCACCGGCGGGGCTGGTGCGGATTTCCCAATCGTAACCGAACAACAGGTCGAAGTAGCCCATGTCGAACTGCGTCGGGTTCGTCGTCCAGGCACCTTCGATGCCGGAGGTTACGGCGTTCGCGGCCTTGCCGCCCATGTTCGGGTTGGCCCAGCCGAGGCCTTGCTGATCGACATCCGCACCTTCCGGATCCGGACCCAGGGCGCCGGCATCGCCGTTGCCGTGAGTCTTGCCGACTGTGTGGCCACCGCAGGTGAGGGCGGCGGTTTCCTCGTCGTTCATCGCCATACGCGCGAAGGTTTCGCGAACCGCTTCCGCCGTCTTCCTCGGATCGGGCTTGCCGTCGACGCCTTCCGGGTTCACATAGATGAGGCCCATCTGCACGGCGGCCAGCGGGTTCTCAAGCGAGGCCTCGTCGCCTGCTTTCTCGTAGCGGTCCTTGGCGAGCCACTCCTTCTCAGAGCCCCAGTAGGTGTCCTTTTCCGGGTGCCAGATGTCTTCACGGCCGAAGCCGAAACCGAAGGTCTTCAGTCCCATGGACTCGTAAGCTATGTTGCCGGCGAGGATGATCAGGTCGGCCCAGCTTATCTTGTTGCCGTACTTCTTCTTGATCGGCCACAAGAGACGGCGCGCCTTGTCGAGGCTGACGTTATCGGGCCACGAGTTCAAAGGCGCGAAGCGCTGATTGCCGGTGCCGCCGCCGCCACGGCCGTCGGCGATCCGGTAGGACCCGGCGGCGTGCCAGGCCATGCGGACCATCAACCCGCCGTAATGACCCCAGTCGGCCGGCCACCAGTCCTGGCTGTCCGTCATCAGGGCCTTCACGTCGTTCTTGAGCGCCTCGACGTCGAGCTTCTTGAGCTCTTCCCGATAGTCGAAATCCGCACCCATCGGGTTTGTCTTGGTGTCGTGCTGATGCAGGATGTCGAGATTGAGGGCGTTCGGCCACCAATCAATGACGGTCGTGCCGGTGGCGGTATTGCCACCGTGCATCACCGGACATTTGCCCGCATTGTTTCCGGTAGATTGGTTCATAATTTCCTCCTGATTTGGTGGTTGAAGTTTGACCAGTGCATAATCAGCTGCTCATTGAGCGCAGCATCCACGCAGTCTTCTCATGGATTTGCATGCGTTGGGTGAGCAAGTCGGCCGTCGGCTCGTCACCGGCATCGTCGGCCGTGGGGAAGACGCTGTGTGCGGTCCGCGCGACGGTTTCCTGATCCTTCAGCAGTTGCGCGATCATGTCTTCCGCTGCCGGAACGCCAGTTTCTTCCTTGATGCTGGTGCGTTCCGCGAATTGTGCATAGGAACCGGGCGCCGCGACGCCGAGGGCCCGGATGCTTTCGGCGATCTCATCGACGGCGGTCGCCAGTTCGGTGTACTGCGTCTCGAACATGAGATGCAGGGTGTTGAACATGGGCCCCGTGACGTTCCAGTGGAAGTTATGGGTCTTCAGGTAGAGCGTGTAGGTGTCGGCGAGCAGGCCAGACAAGCCGTCTGCGATGGCGAGGCGGTCCTGTTCGAGGATACCGATGTCTATGGTCGGTTTCATGGCGCTTCTCCTTTCCACTCGGTTTCGATCGCTCGACGCAATCGGTGTTCGCTGGAATACAAGGTACGCGCTCAAAACAATTTTTAAAAACGATATAAATTCACTATAGTATACGTAAATTACGAATTGTTGTGAGCCGTCCATGAAGCTTTTGCCCAGCCTCAAACAACTGGAATATCTAGCCGCCCTTGTCGAAACTCAGCACTTCGCCCAGGCGGCCGAACGCTGTAACGTCACGCCATCGACGCTGAGTACCGGCATCCGCGACCTGGAAGGTGTGCTGGGCGTCGCGGTGGCAGAGCGGACCAAGCGGACGGTGTTAATCACGCCGATAGGTCAAGCGATTGCGGAGCGCGCGCGCCAGTTATTGTGCGATGCCGAAGACGTCATGGCGCTGGCATCGACACAACGGGAGCCGATGACGGGGGATATGAAGCTTGGCGTCATTCCAACGGTTAGCCCATTCGTTCTGCCGAGAGTGCTGCCAACCGTCGAAGCAAACTATCCAAAGCTTCGACTGTATTTACGGGAGGAACAAACCGCCGTCCTCCTTTCTCGTTTGCGGGACGGTGAACTTGATGTCGCGCTGATCGCGCTTCCCTACGACACCGTAAATCTGACGGTGAGCATGTTGTTCGATGATGCTTTTCTATTCGCCTGTCATGCCGATCATCCGTTGGCCGGGCACAAATCGATCACGGACAACGATCTTATCGATCAGCCCCTATTATTGCTCGAAGAGGGGCATTGTCTCCGTAGCCATGCTCTTAACGCTTGCAGGCTACATAGTTCTCCTGTCCGTATTCAGTTTGAAGCCACGAGCCTGCAGACGCTGGTCCAAATGGTGGCCTCAGGACTCGGTATGACACTGCTGCCACAAATGGCGGTGGACGCTGGCATGGCCTCTACGCCAAACATCCGGCTTATCCCTCTCAAAACGCCGGCGTCGCGTCAAATCGGTCTGGTGTGGAGAGCATCGTCGCCTCGCGTTTCGGAGTTTGAGCTGCTCGCCAAAATATTCCAAAATGCTTGATGGCATTGTCAAAGTAAATCAGCTTGAGCCGGGTTAGGGACTTCCATAGCCTCCGGGGATAAAAAATCCCTTCCGCTGTTTCAACCGCTCGCCCGAAATGATCCGCCTGGCGGTGATGATGACCATTCGTTATTCGCTGTCGCTACGGCAGGTCAAAGACCTGCTGTTTGAGCGTGGGATCGCCACCGCAACCGCCGCGATGTTTTCAAGCAGAAGCGCACGGCCGCCCTGGCCGAATGGCGTCAGCTTGTGGTTTGAATGCGGGATTTTCGAGCCTTTCTGAGACTTGTTTTATTAGACTGACAGCACCGCCACCAAGTCCTGTTCTCTCAGCGATTTTCAGGTGATGCCAAAGCCGCCGCCACGAATGGCGGCGTTCCGCGGGCCTTTGCGCGCGTTCGCGTCCCAAGCCGGACCGGGAGAGCGGTGTCGCTCCGTGATATCTGCGGCGGGGCGGCTATTTTCTCTACGGCGTGATTCCGTGGTCCGGTTTGGTGGGCGAGTGGTATCTTTATCAATCTGGTTGATTGGAGTTAATGTAAATTGAGGGAGGTCTGCTTCTAGCCAGAAGAGGCCATGATTTTACGGGTTGCGAATGGCCAGCTTTGGTGCGGAAACGCCATTCGTTTATGACACGCCTGCCGGAAGGCGATTATAGTAGATGTCAACAGCGAACACTTCGTGAACGGAGGATAGAAGTTGGATACGAGCGTTCCCTACATGCCTTCGGTGAGCAATCTTCACAAAATCTTGAATGGAATCCAAAAGGCCGGTGTTCCTGAGGTTTTCAATCTCGATTTCTTAAAGGACCTTGGGTTTAAGAGTTCCAATGATCGCTCGGTGATTAAACTTTTGAAATATCTCGGCATGCTGGATTCTTCTGGTCGCCCCCAAACCACATACCGAGAATTCGTAGACCATACTAAGGCAAAGGCTGTATTGGCAGGCTGTATCCGTGCCGCGTTTGATGACCTTTACCTCAGCGACAAGGATGCTCACAAAAAGCCTGTAGAGCACCTTAAGGGCTGGTTTAAGACTAAGACCGGCGCGAGTGACTCGGTCGCGAAAAAAATGGCGAGCCAGTTTAAGTCACTCGCCAACTATGCGGATTTTGAGGCTGCCCCCCCTGCGCCAAAGGTTTCAAAGGCCGAGCCTGAAAAGAAGGATGAGGAAAAGCCGGCAAAATCATCATCCCCTGGTGCAGACGACATGCAGAGTTTGGGTTTGGTTTACCGGCTGGAGATACATCTTCCTGATACTCAGAACGTGGAAACATTTCGGGCAATCTTCCGTGCCTTACGAGAAGAGCTCAGGCCGTGAAGACCCAGATAAACGACTTTGTCTTTACCGGCATCCTTACCTCACATTGCATCCTCGACATGCAAAACAAAGGGCTGCTTCGAACGCCTGCCGGAACTCTCGATGAGCGACACGAACAGGATTTGTTCGCTCCGGTCCCCGAGAGCATTCGCGGCGGCTCAATTCAAATGCAGCGTTGGTATCGGATGCTCTTTGTATTCGAGAATCTCGTGCGAGATTTCATCATCACTCGCATGGTAGAGCTAGACGGAGAAAGCTGGTTCGAAACCCGCTCGACCGCTCCGATGAAGAAAAAAGTGGAAGACCGTAGGAAAAAGGAAGAAAAAAGCCAATGGCATATTGGCAGAAACAAGCAACCTATTTATTACCTAGACTTTGGTGACCTCGGACTCCTTATGACCAATCACTGGGATGTGTTTAAGGATTTCTTCGATAATCAGGCTTGGATTACTGGCCGAATTCAAGATGCGGAACGAACCAGAAACGTCATTGCTCACACGAACCTCCTGTCTTCTGAGGAGGGAGAGCGTCTCAAAATGTACCTGCGTGATTTTCTAAAGCAGATTGGTTGAGCCCAAACCCCCGCCGTTGATCTTCCCACGCGATTGGAATGTTCTTGGTGAGAAGGCGTTTCATATCGAGATCAACCGGCTGATGGCCGTCGAGAATGGCTTCCACGATATCGGGGGCGAGGAAGGCAAGGCGCAGATGGTGTCCAACATAGCGTTCGTTCACGCTTTCCTCACTTGCCGCGCGTATGGAAGATGCGTCACCCGATAGGAGCCTGGCCTTCCTCGCATGCGCGCGGGCCAGCGTCTTGATGAGTGTGGCATTGGACACATGGAACAATTGAAATCTAGCGTTTATCGGTTTTCGGGGTTTGTCCGCTTGGAGGACGGATCGCGGGAAGCGCTTTCCATGGAGATTTTCGCGCCCGAGGACAGCGGCGAAGGCGACTCGGTCTGTCGGCTCACCTGTCCTTTCCTGCGCGCGCAACCGTTCGCAATCTTTGGCGTGGATCATGCACAGGCGCTCGAGCTGTCACGCCGCTTTGTCGAAGCCAGCCTTGAGCACATGAATGCCACCCTCGTCGATGCGGACGGCAAGACCATAGAGTTGCCACCAGTCCCGGCGGCGGGTCCGTAAATTCGGATTCTTGTTCCGGGCCATATTTTCCCTGTTAAACAGGGAAATTGGTGGAGACGGGTTCGCTTGAGACTGCACGCACCGCCAGCTAGTCTTCTTCTCCGCGCAATTTGCAAGCGAGGCCGGGCCGCCGCTACAAATGGCGGCGTTTCGCGGGCCTTTGCGCAAGCTCGCGCGTCCTTGCCGGCCTGTTCATTCGGCGTGCTGCGGTTTGATGAACCGCCGCGTCAGCACCAGTCCGAAAAACACGCCAGAAATTGCCAGAGCCGAATCTTTCTGCGCGTCGAACGCATCGCCCTGGGTGCCAAGGTAGGCCATCGCCGCCTCGGGGCTGACGATGCCGGCGACGATCCATTCAATGATTTCGTACACAGCGCTTGACGTGGCGATGATGGTGAAGGCGACAAACGCGCTCAAGCGAAGTCCGGCGCCCGCATATCGGAGCAAAACCTCGCGCACGGGGTAGAAGCTAAGGACCCCAAAGCTGAAATGAATGACGCGATCGAAGTGGTTGCGTTCGAGCGTGAACGCGTCCTGCAACCAAAAACCAAACGGCACCATGGAGTAGGTGTAATGGGCGCCGACCGTGTGGAGCACCAGAAATATAACGATCAGAGTGTACGACAGATCCGACAATGGCCGGGTGTGGTAGAAATAGCCGAGCAGCCCGACGGCCAGGAATACCAGGAGATTTTCGAGAAACCAGTCAAAGCGGCTCATCGGAGCGATCGCCCCGGCCAGCCAAACAATGGCGAACAGCGCGGTCAGCCCCTGTAACAGCTTGTTGTGCCGGAAGGGTCGTGTGATGCGATCGGATGCGGTGGTCAACATTGGCGGCGCCCATATTTTTACCGGTCCGGATAGTTTAGCCTCTCCGGGCCGTTTGGCGAGCGGCGTTGACTCGCCGCGTGGGCATCTTGGGTGCTGCGGATCGCTCAGGTCTCGCCCCTGGTGCGGTATGGAGCCTTTCCTTGAGCCATGCAACGCGCCAAACTCATTGCGTGTTCGCGCAAGAAGCTTTGGAAAGCGCATGGAATGATTGCGGTTGAAATCCTCTCTCCGGAAGCGGCCAGTGCCTATGCGGATCTCACCTTTCCAGCGAGGCGGCATTTGGTGACGGCGCCGCCCAAGGATCGCGAGATGGTGTTCGTCGGCGCCGCCGTGGCGGGCGAGCCCGTCGCCTTTGCTTTTGGCATGGGCGGGCCGGAAGGGCAGTTCGAGATGTTCTCCCTCTACGTGCTGCCTTTTTATCGCGGCCGCGGTCTGGCGGGGGCCTTGACCGAGGCTTTGGAAAACGCCTTCGCCGTGCGCGGCTATGGGCTTGGCGTGCATTTTTTCACCGTCGATGCCGAAGACCAGGCCTATGCGCATTTTCTGCTGAAGGCCGGCTGGACCCAGCCGGTTTTGCGCCAGGCGGTCTGCACGACCGACCTTGCGCGCGCCTATCAGACGCCCTGGCTAACGCGGGCGCGCATTCCGGAAAACTGCACCATTCGCGCCTGGTCTGAAATAAGCGGGGCGGAACGCGAAGCCTTGCGGGCACGTAAAACGGCCGATCCCGCTTTTTATCCCGATGCCCTTGATCCGTTTCACTTTGAGGCGGATTGCCATGACGCGACAAGCCTTGCGCTGTTGCAGAGGAACGCGGTAGTCGGCTGGGTGCTCACCCACGTTCTGGACGAACGCACCCTGCGCTGGACGTGCTCCTATGTGACGGAGACGCTTCAGGGAAGGGGACACATCTTGCCGTTGTGGTGGGAGGTTGCGCAGCGGCAGAAAGGCGAGACCCGTCTCGACCGTTTCATCTACACCGTGCCGATCGATAAGCCGCGCATGCTGCGTTTTGCGCTGCGCCGCATGCGCCCCTGGCTTTTGTCGCTGGGTTATGCCTGCGTTACGACGAAACCGCTTGTGCCTTGATGGACACGGTATCGGCGAGCTTTTTCTCGATGCCGATGCCGCCATGGACCGGATCGTCGTCGAACAACCCTTCTGCGAATAAATTGCGCAAGGTTTCGGCGACAAGGAAAACATCCACGCCATCGCTGACGAGGGTGGCGTGGATATCGCCGGCGGTCCTATCGCCGCGCGCGATGAGATCGCCAAGCTGCTGGGCGAATGAAAACCCGCGAAAAGTGTGGGTCACCGCCGAGCTCTCCAGCTCGAACCCGTCCGACTTCGGGTGGTAGGTGAGATCGGGACGAAAAGAAATCCGGTCCTGCCCGTTTAGCTGTTCGCCGCCATGGCGGGCGATCATGCCTTCGATGGCCGCGCGGAATTCGGCGGTGGTTTTGAAATGCGCGGTCTCATAAATACGATAGCCGAGCGCCCAGCGTTCGCCACCGCGGGTGGGGCTGACCATCTGCACGGTCTGCGCCAGCATGTTGATCAGGAAGCCGCTGACGCAGGCGATGGTGGCATGGTCGTCGTCGCGCTCGGCGATCCGGTCCGATTTTCCCGCTTCGCGCAATTTTTGCTTTCGTTGGCGTGCGCGTCCGGCATTTGCCTTCGATGTCAGCGCTTCGCGGTTTTGCATGACCAACTCGACGCCACTTAATTCCTCGGGCGTAAAGGTGGCGTGAACGCGATCCAGGATCTTCAGGTTGAGAATGGAAAAGCGGTTGGTGACGCAACGGTATTTGCCGAAAAGCGCCAGCACGCGGCGCGTCAATTCCAGATTCTTAAGCGGCGCTGCCGTCGTCGTCTGGGGCAAAAACCCGGTGACCCGATAATGGTCTTCGATAAAGCGGTCGTAGTCGGGGTTGTCCATCGGGTCCGTCGCCCAATAACAGAACCCGGTTTGGGCCGCCGCCCCGAACAATTCGGTCATGGTCTCCAGCACGCCGCGCCAAAGAGCCGCAGATTCGGGCGTGTAGGGCAAATGCCCCTCGAACTTCTCAGCCGCAATGCCGCAGAACCAGCACCCCATCGAGCATCCTTTCGAAAGCTCATAAGCAACCAGGGGATGGGTGATGTTGGGGCCGGAGGCGCCAAGCTCGCTCATCGAGCGGGCAATCTGCCGCTGCCGCCAGATGTTGAAAGCCGGGTTGGCATCCGTTGCATCGCCGGCATCGCGGAGATCTTCGCGATGGGCAAGCATCTCTTTCATATAACCGGACCACAGCTTTGAAAGCGGCCATTTTTCCTCGTCGTCGGTGTAGCGGTATTTCAGATATTGGCGATGGAACAAAGGCAGCATCGCTCCTGGGTCAACATCAAGGCCATATTCTTCGGCAATTTGTTTGAGGCCGTCCATGTTTTCCGCATTTTCACGCAGCTTGTCGCGAAATTGCGGGTCGGCGACGAGGCGCTCCATGAATCGCTTGATATGGGCGATCTGGTGAAGCTCTTCCGCGCTCCGCGAATCGAAAATGGAACGATAGGTATCGATTGTCTGGCTCATGGCGCTTTTTTTGTTCTAAGAATTTCAGGCGCTAACACACGGTGGCGATAACGGATGCGGGGGGTGGATTGCCCCCTCCACCACCGCCATCGTTAACGGTGACAACCATCACAACGCCCACTTCCGTCACCGTAGGGCCGATGGCGTGGGTCGCCCTGTTGTCTCCCTTGCCGCCGGCGATGGCATCGAGTTGCTCGTCGCTCAGCTCTGCCTTTGCCTGGGCCTGAATGTAGGCCTTCGCCTCATCCAAGGTGACGTCATAGCCTTTGCCTGTGGCGATTTCGACGATGGATGCAATGCCGCCTGCGTTTTTTGTGATTTCGGCAAGAAGGTCCGGGTTTGCCTCCAAATCGGCGATAAAACGTTCCACGTCCGCTTGGCTCATAAGGCCTCTCCTAAGCGTTGATGTTTTGGTGTGAGTTAGGTTACGACGGCGACGACAACGACAGCCACTTCAGCGCCTTCTACCGCTGTGGTCACGGTCTCGGCCGTTTGTACGGTCTGGACCTGTGTTACCGTCGAACTGCCATGGTGGTGATGGTGGTGGTGGTGACCCTTGCCGCCGGCGACGGAGTCGAGTTGCTCGTCGCTCAACTCCGACCCTGCCTGTGCCTGGATATAGGCCTTTGCTTCCTCAAGGGTGATGTCATAGCCCTTGCCCTTGGCGATCTCGACGACCGAGGCAACGCCGCCGGCGCCTTCTTTAACTTCGGCCAACAAATCCGGGTTTGCCTTCAAATCGGCCACAAAACGTTCCACATCGGCTTGGCTCATGGTTTTTCTCCTGGGTCATTTCTTTACGCGAGCTTTACACTATCGTTTCCGAGCGTTGCATCTATTCAAGACCAGCTATTTCGTCTTGAGCCTAGCTTGCAGGGCAGCCGTTGGCGATTCAAAAAAACATTACAATCGCGTGAGATTTCAGAATGTTCTTCTTGCGTTGCTTTACTTCGCGTCTTGTCAATGCAGCGTTTGGAGATGTAGGCTTCGCGGCATGCACCGGCCATCGTCAAGAGTGCGTTGGCAAATGGATTTAAAGCAATATGACTATCCGATGGCGCAATAGCTTCATTTTACTGATGGTATCGGCTTCCCTTGCTGGGTTGCCCGGTTCTGAGGCGTTTGGGCAAAGCCTTGAGTCAACGCTTGCCTGGGCCTATGAGCGTAATCCGCGTCTGGCCGCCGCCCGGGCCAATTTGCGCGCTACCGACGAGCAGCTTCCCCAGGCAAAATCGAATTTCTGGCGGCCATCGATTACCCTCAATGCCCAGGAGGGGCGCTCGCACATCACGCAGCATGACCGGGAAGTAGCCGCCGGTGTCGGCAGCGCCACCGACAAGACGACGACGGATGCGACGGATCGAAAATTTGGCTACGACGTCACCTTGCCGATCTACCGCGGCGGCCAAACCATGGCGGCTATCCGCGAGGCGCGCGCCGAGATTACCAAGGCCGAAGCCGACTACATGGCTACCGAACAGCAAATCCTTAAAGAGGTCGTCACGGCCTATACCGACGTCGTGCTTTATCGCACCCTGGTCGACGTTGTCGGGAAAAACGTCAATGGCCTTCGCAAGCTCGAAAAAGAATTGATAGAGATGGTCGCGACCCAACAGCGCACCGCCATCGACCTGGCGCAACTCCGCGATTCGTTGACCCAGGCCGAGGCCGCGCTGGCCCAGACCACTGGCCAGCGCGGCGTGGCGCATAGCCGCTTTCAGGCGGTCGTAAACGCGGCGCCCCAGACGCTGGACCGTTGGCCAAGATTTGCCAATCTGCCGGCCTCGCGCGAAGAGGCGCTTTCTCTTGCCAAGGCGCGGAACCCAACCCTTCGCGCGGCGGAGAGCCGCATTCGCACCAATGAAGCCACGTTGCGGCGCTTAACCGGCGTTTTGCTGCCTGAAGTCAGCCTCTTTCACAGCTATACCCACGAAAGGGACAAGTCCCGCTATACCGGCAATACAGGCGCCTACGACGAAATCGACCGCGAGAATACGTGGAGCTATGGCGTGCGCATGACCATGCCGCTCTACGAAGGCGGCGCCAATCATTCGCGTGTGCGTGCGGCAAAGCAGAACCTGTCAAGCGCGCGTATGACCTTGCAGGCGGTGGAACTTACCGTCGCGAATCAGGTCAACAGCGCATGGGAGCAGTTCACATCGGCGCAGCAGGTCGCCGCCATTAACCGGAAAAGGCTGGTCGAATCCCGAAAGGCCGAGGAGGGCGTGGCCTATCTGCTGCGCCGCGGCTCCACGACCATGCGGGAATTTCTCGACGTTCGCGAAAATTACCTGAATGCCATGACCGCCATTGAAAAGGCCGAACGCGAAGCGGTGTTGGCTGCCGCCGATTTATATGCCTCCACCGGGGGGTTAACCGCCAAGGTGCTTGCCCTGCCGGTCGAGTATCAGGACCCCGAGGCTTATCGCAACCGGGTGAAGGATCAATTCTTTGGACTTGGCGACTGATCAGGCAGCGGCGTCCGTCGATGGGATCGACGTGGCGCTGGTGTCGATGCCATATGCGGCCGTGCAGCGGCCCTCGATTGCGCTTGGCCAATTAAAGGCGGCGCTTTCCCAAGATGGCCTTCGCGCCAAAGCCTTTTATCCCAACTTGCTGTTTCTCGATTTTGTCGGGATGGAGACGCACCGATTGTTTGAAAAGGTGCGCACGGAAGATTTGCTTGCGGATTGGCTGTTCAGCGGGGCTGCCTTTCCGGATTTTGAAACGGATCATGCGCATTATCTCGAGCGGCTCATGGCGCGCAATCGTGGGCTTACCAAGGATCACGAAGCGGAGGCGTTGACGGCGCGATTTATGGAATTGCGGAAACAGATTCCAGACTTCGTCGATTGGGCGGCCGATAAGGTGCTGGCCGCCCGTCCGGCCATCGTTGGCGCCACCTCGACTTTCCAGCAACATGTGGCGGCCTTGGCGCTTCTGCGCCGGATCAAGGAGCGCGCGCCGGAAGTGGTGACCATGCTGGGTGGCGCGAATTGCGAAACCGTCATGGGGCGGACCACCCATCGGGCGTTTCCCTGGGTGGATTACGTCGTCTCTGGCGAAGCGGACGGTTTCATCGCCAAGCTTTGCCGGGGCGTCTTGCGCGAGGGGGCCGATCTTCCGGCGGCGGATATGCCCCATGGCACCTTCGGACCGGCGCATCGCGTACAAGGCTATCCACGTGCCGCAAACGGGGATGGGCTTCCCCGTGCGACGACCCAGGATATGTCAAGCGTGCCGTTGCCCGATTATGACGACTATTTCCAGGCCCATGCCGATTCGCTCTACCGCAAGCATATTCGTCCCGGCCTGCCGATCGAGACGGCCCGCGGCTGCTGGTGGGGGATGAAGCAGCATTGCACCTTCTGCGGCCTGAACGGCGGCGGCATGGCCTTCCGGGCAAAGCCGGAGGCGCAAGTGCTGGACGAGATCGACGCTTTGGTTGCCCGGTATGGCATCCGCAATCTGGAAGCCGTCGACAACATTCTCGATGCAAATTATCTCAAGACTCTGCTGCCGGCCCTTGCTGATACGAAACGCGGACTCAATTTGTTTTATGAGACGAAAGCCAATCTCAAGCCTGCCGAGCTTCGCCAGCTTGTGGCCGCTGGCGTCAACTGGATTCAGCCTGGCATCGAAAGCCTGCACAGCGACGTGCTCAAATTGATGCGAAAGGGCGTGACGGCCTGGAACAATGTGCGTCTTTTGCGGCTATGCCGGCAATATGGGTTGCGCGTTTCCTGGTCGCTCCTGACCGAGTTTCCCGGGGAGGACGATGCCTGGTATGGGGAAATGGCCGCCTGGATTCCATGGCTCAGCCATTTGCAGCCGGGAGGCATCGCCGCCTTGCGCTTTGATCGCTATAGCCCCTATTTCAACGAAGCGGCGCGCTTTGATTTGGATCTCACGCCAAGCGAGCTCTACTCTTATGTTTATCCGTTGCCGCCAGCCGAACTTGCGGATCAGGCCTATTTTTTTGAGGATAGAGGCACGAAGGACCATGGCCGAAGTTTGCTGCATGCCAATGCCACGGAACGCCAGGGTCTCGGGGCGGCCATGGATGCCATGCGCGACTGGGTAAGGGCGTGGCGGGACGGATCGGTGCCGATCCTGACCATGCGGGAAGAAGAGGACGCGTTGGTGGTTGAAGACACGCGGCCTTGCGCCGTCGATTCCAAGCACCGTCTTGTTGGTACCGCCAAACGTCTCTTGGAAGCGGGCGAGGAGACGCCGCCGCGTTCCCGTTTGCTTGCCGAGCTGGCGCGCGAAGGCATTTTTGAAAACGAGACGGAAGAGGCACTTGCCGAACTTGTCGAGCGCCGCCTTTTACTGGAAGTGGATGGGCGTGTGCTGACGCTTCCGCTGCGCGATCCGGTGCCGCCGCTGCCGTTGCTCGCCGATTTCCCGGGCGGGTATTTTTTCCGCCACCCCCAAGAGGATGCGTTGATCTCGGTGGCATCGTGATCGTTCACACCGAGACCGTCGTTTTTGACGAGCCCTTGCATTTGGAATGTGGGCGCGATCTGCAGCCTTTCGAGATCGCCTATGCGCGCTATGGCGAATTAAACGCGGCGGGCGATAACGCAATTTTGGTGTTGCATGGGCTGACCACCGATCAGCACGCAGCCGGCCAGAGCGGGCCGGAAGGGCGGCCGGGCTGGTGGGATACGGTCATCGGGCCCGGCAAGGCCATGGATACCGACCGCTGGTGCGTCATCTGTCCGAACGCGTTGGGCAGCTATGGCGGCAGTTCCGGTCCGGCTTCCCTCGACCCCAACACCGGCCGTCCCTATGGCATGCGATTTCCCATCGCAACGATCGCCGACAGCGTGGCGAGCCAGGCGCGCTTGGCGGATCATCTCGGCATTCGCCGCTTTCATGGGATTGCGGGCGGGTGTTTTGGGGGCTTCCAGGCCTTGGAGTGGATGGCGCGGCATGGCGATCGGGTTGGCCGCGCCGTCGTGATCACGGCGACGCCTCGCACGTCGGCACATAATCTGGCGCTCTGGGCGGTTTTGCGCGACGCGATCCGAAGCGATCCGAGCTGGCGGGGCGGGGACTATTACGATGGCCCGCCGCCCGATGCGGGTTTGGGGCTGACCGCGAAGTTCGGGGCGCTCTTTTGGATGAACCGGGCGACCTATGAACAGAAATTCGGTTTGAAACATCTTGCCGGCAAGACGCCTGCTTATAGTTTCGAGCCCGAATTCGAGGCCGAAGTTTTTCTGGAAAATGTGGGCCGAAACGCGGCCGGGCGGATGGATGCCAACAGCCTGCTTTATCTGACCCGGGCCGTCGATTATTTCGACATGACGCGTGGGCATGAATCTTTAAGCGACGTCTTTGGCGATTACCGTTCGCCGACCTTGCTGGTCAGCTACGCCAATGATTGGCGTTACCCGGCCGAGGAAATGGCGGAAATTGCAGACGCGCTGGAAGCCGTCGGTGCGCCGGTGCGCCAGGTTGCCCTGGACAGTCCCGGCGGCCATGGCAGTTTTCTATACGATACGGCGGGATTGACGCCGTTGCTGGGCGATTTTCTGGCGGCCTGATCGCTTTCAGGCGGGCCGGTAATGGTCGAGCGAAAGGATGGGCGCGCCGACCATGGCGGCGCCAAGGTCGCGCTGATGGCATGGCCGAAGTCCGGCGCGTTGGGCAGCGCGCCGGTGCACGTCGATCTCCACCAAATATTGATGGGAAAAGCCGTGGGTTGCTTCCAGGCAGACCAACACGTTGCCGCCGATCCGCGCCGCCGCCAGTTCGGGGGCGACGACATGGGCTTCGATGACGATCATGCCGTGGCGGGAAATATGGGGCCGCCAGGCGGCGAACAAGGCGCGCAAATCCGCTTCCAGCGCCGCGGCGGGAATGAGGCCGCCATCGGGAGAGACGAACACCGCCTGGGACAACGGATCGGCAATGGGGTCTGCGCGGCCGCGAAAGTCGCGGTCGTGGATCACCGACTTGCTGACGTGGAGAACGTTCTTAGGCTCCAGTCCCGCCGCCGCCAGGGCATCGGCCAAGGCCGCCGGTTCGCCGATGTCGCCGGCCAAGGTTATATGCGGCACGCCGGCGTCCCGAAGCGTTGCCGACGTGATTTCCTGGGCGATGCGGTTGTATTCGACGCCCACCATCGTTAGGGGGTAGCGCGACAATTGCGCGCCCCGCCGGGTGCGCGTGGCAATGGCTTGGTACAGTTCGCGCAACAGCGTGCCGTCGCCGGCGCCGCAATCGACGACGGCGCATGGCTGCGCGGACAAATCCGGATCGTCGAAGAGAGGCAGGGCGGCTTCGAAAAAAGGATCGCGGCAATTGCGCGCAAAGACCAAGCCGCTGAAGCGCACATCCATCTCGCGATCGACATGGCCTTCCATGTTCTCGCCATCGCGCGCAAGCTCAGGCGGCGCGCCTCCCTGCATCAATTCCGGCACGGCGGCCAGCGTTGCCAGATAGCTCGTCGAGTGAAAATATTGCGGTGCCATCGCCATGGCTGCGACCCCTTCCGCCGTCAAGGCGACGCGCTGCGCGTTGCGCTCGACCCAGCCTTCCAGGAAAAGCAAGTCGAAAAGCTGGTCCAACGTTTCCGGCGGTGCCGGAAAATCGGCAATGGCAAGTTTGCGGCCGGGTTCGGATCCAAAGGGCGTGAAGAGGCCGGTTCGTGTGTCGGTTGCCATTAGTGCCGCCAGGGCGGCCCCACGCAATTGCAAGGGGATGCGCCTGTTGCCGCCTCGTTTGGGAAGCGGCGGCATGGGCGCCAGCGGCGTCTTGCCTGCGAGCGCTGGGGCAATCGAGCGGGCAAAGGCAAGCCATGCCGGAACGGCGCGGTAGGCCGCGCGCTCGCAGAGCCAGGCGCGGCCGCTTTCCGTTGGCAGGACATGGGTGTCGCCCCGTTCGATGTCGCCGCTGCGTTCAGCCCAGCCCTGAAGCGCCAGCAGCCGAGCCGCCAAATGCACATAGCCGCGCTTTAACCCATGTGCCTCGGCCAATGCATCCAGCGGCAAGGGCGTCGTCGCATCCGCCAATTTGGCGAGCACGCCCGTTTTTTCGAGGGTGGCGACGGTGGAGCCGATGGCGAGCCCATCGGTATGGTGGCAGAGTTTTTCCCAGGCGGCGTACGCCGGGTCCGCATTGGCAGCGGTCATGTTTATACCATTTGCCGCCGGGCCAAATCGGCGAACAGGCCGCCTTTCGCCATCAGCGCCTTGAAATTCCCTTCTTCCACCATGCGGCCATCCGAAATCACATAGATGCGGTCGGCATCGACGATGGTCGACAGCCGATGGGCGATGACGATGCGCGTCGCGCTAAGCGCCTTCAAGCCTTCGCTGACAACCGCCTGGGTTTCGTTGTCAAGGGCGCTGGTGGCTTCATCGAAAATCAAGAGACGCGGTTTCCGCACGACGGCGCGCGCAATCATCAAGCGTTGGCGCTGGCCTCCGGACAGGGTTGCGGCCCCTTCTCCAAGGAAGGTCTCCAACCCCATCGGCATGCGTTCGATGTCCTTGTCCAGCCCGGCCAGACGGGCGGCCTCCATTGCGTCGTCGCGGCTTAGATTGGCGCCGGCGGAAATGTTTTGAAAAAGAGAGCCGGATAGCAGGCGACCGTTTTGAAGGACGACGCCAAGCTGGCGGCGTAAAAGCCGCTTATCCATCAATTTGATATCCTTGCCATCGTAGAAGAGCGAGCCGCCCTCCGGCGTGTCGAAGCCCAGCAGCAACCGCACCAAGGTCGATTTGCCGGCGCCCGAAGGGCCGACGATGGCGACAAACTCGCCCGGTTCGGCACGCAGCGATAGCCCGTCCAGGATAAGCGGTCCATCCGCGTCGTAACGAAAGCGCACGTCGCGAATTTCCAGATCGCCGATCAATTCGCCGGGATCGTCCGCCTCTTCCTGGTTTTCTTTTTCCGCTTCAAGGATGGGTTGGATGCGTTCGTAAAGCGGTTTGATATTGGTCAAATGCACCAGGGTCTGGGTGATGCCGAAGACGGCGCCCAGGAACTGCCCGAAGGCAACATGGAACGCCATAAATTTGCCGGTCGGCATGATGCGGTGCAGCGCTTCGGCGTCGATCTCCGCCCAGGTGCTTGGCGTTTTAAAGAGGGCCAGAAACTCATGACCCTGCAAGGCGACCACCAAAATCAGTCCGCCAATGGCAAGGAAGTGGAAGGTGCTCTTGAAAACAATGAGCAAATTGTTGAGGCGCTGCTGCAGATAACTCACCCGAAGCAAACGTGCGTAAGGCTCGGTCCAGCGTGCAAAGGCGCTTGGTTCGGCGCCGGCAACGCGCAGTTTGCCGACGGCGCCAAGCAATTGCAGAACCAGCCCCTGCAGTTGTCCGGTCAACGCTAGGGTTTCTCGATTGTGCGATAGGATCCGTTTGCCAACCAACAGCACGACGAGGCTGTAAAGCGCCGCCACCAGGACGGTTACCGCGGCCAATTGCCAACTTATAAAAACCATGAAGCCCAGGCTGAACAGGCCGGACACGACGTGGAGCAGCGCCGCGGTCACCGTTCCCGTCATTAACGCCCGCATGCGATCGATGCCCTGGGCGCGGTTGGTAAGATCGCCAACATTGAAGCGACGGAAAAAAGAGGCCGGCAGGCCGAGCAAGCGGTCCCAAACGGCCGATTGTACGCGGTTGCTCATGCCACCTTCCAGGCGCAGCATGGCCAGCGACTGTACGAGCGAAAAGGCGGTTATGGAGACGCCCGCAACGATCAATGCCGCGATCAAGATGGCAAGCTGACTCAATCGCGCTTCGGGGATAACGGGATCGACGACCCAGCCGGTAATCACCGGCAGTGCCAGAGATAGAATGCCCGTGACGATTGCCATGGTGGTAATTGTCACGATGTCATAGCGCGTGTTGCGAATGCCGAATTTCAGAAGTTCGCGTGGGCCGACCCGCCGTTCGGCGAAGGGGGCACAAAAGATGAATGCCTCTGAAGCAACTGCTTTTGCCAAATCCGCATCCACCTGCCGGACCGTGCCGTCATCGGGGTCCGCAAGTTGATAGCGTTTCACGCCGACCGGCAGCAGTGCGCAAGGGCGCTTGTCGGGCCCGTAAAACCCCAATAGCGGCCCCTGATCGCTTTGCCACCAGCCATCCGCTAAATGAACTTTCCGTTGCAGCAAGCCGCATTTGTGCCCAAGGGCGCTGATCGGGTCGGCATCGCGCGCGATGGCGGCTTCGACCGTTAAGGGCAGGTTGATATGAAGGCCCATTTCCCGCCATACCAGCATCGCCGCCGCCGCGATGGGTTCCTTTGGGAGTTCGACAAGGGGGACCCGTCTGCTGGCAAGCACGCCACCGAGACTGGCCAGCGCGCTTGCGAAGGTTGCGCCCCGGCGTTGGCGCGCCGCCTGCACACGCTGGAACTCTTTATCGCGCCGTGCCACTGCCTTGGCGGTGATGCCGGCAACGGCATAATCCTGAAAGGCGGCGAGGTCGCTTATGGCTTGCGGCGTTGCCGACCAAGCGGTCATGGACAGGGGTTGAACCACCCCGGCTTTGCCCGGCTGAACCCAAAGGCCAGGCGCCATCGGAATATGCCTGGCCTTCTTTTCCTGTTTCGGAAGCGTTAGCGCCGCCTCATCCGTCGCCAGCCAGTAAACGCCATTGTTTACGGCGATTGGGTGGCCTTCGATCAGGGTCAGGGCGGCCGACGGATCGACGAGATGCACGGCCTTCGGCGGGCGGCTCTCCGCGCTTGCCATTGCCAGGTGGGTAAGCCATTCCGTCAACGCGGCCGCGGTGGCTTCGCCAAGATCATCGCTTGCTGCCAGGCGAAAAAGAGCATGCCAATCAAATGCAACCAGTTCGGCCCCATTTGAAGGCACCGCTAAAAAATGAGAGTTCGCATTGCCGCCAAGCGGCAAGGCCAGCCCGCCCGCTTCGACGCGCAGCACGTGATGCCGCGTTTGCTCGCCGTTCGGGCCGGCATCCCTATCGGACAAAAGAAAGAGGTCGAGCGTGCCCGACAGCACCAGCCAGCCTTTGGGTTCCGCATCCAGTAAAAAGGCTTCATTGGCGCCCAAGCGCCGGTTTTGCCCTTCAAGGCCCAGGGCCTTGGCAAGACCCTGTGCCGGCTCTGCCCAAACCGGTTTGACCGCCTCTTGCAGCCCGCCTTCGCCAAACAGGAAATCGAGGCCGCTCATTGCATGGCTGCCAATTCGGCATAGCGGCCCTTTGCCGCCATGAGTTCGTCATGGGTGCCGCGTTCGATCACCTTGCCTTCGTCGAGGACGATGATTTCCTCGCAATCGCGAATCGTGCTCAGACGATGGGCAACGATGATGCAGGTGCAGCCGCGTCGGCGTAAATTGTCGTCAATCGCCTTCTCGGTCGCAGCGTCGAGCGCGGACGTCGCCTCGTCGAGGACCAGAATGCTCGGATTGCGAACCAATGCGCGGGCGATTTCCAGACGCTGCCGCTGTCCGCCGCTGAAATTTGCCCCCATTTCGGCCATCGGGCTGTCATAGCCACCCGGGCGGGCGGCGATGACATCGTGAATACAGGCGTCCTTTGCGGCGGCCAGGATTTCACTGCGGGAGATGGTTGGGTCCCACAAGGTGAGATTCTCGGCAATCGTGCCTTCGAACATAAAAATATCCTGATCGACCGATGCAACCGATGCCGTAAAGGCCGAACGTGGAATTTCCATAATGCGGCGGCCATCGTAAAGAACCTCGCCACCCGTCGGTTGGTAGAGGCCCAGAATCAGACGCCCAAGAGTCGATTTGCCACTACCCGAACCGCCAACGAGGGCAACTCGCTTGCCGGGTGCCAGCGTCAGGCTGAAATTTTCGATCAACGGCTTCTCAAGCGGGTCGTAGCCAAAACGGATTTCTTTTAATTCAACATGGCCGGTCAATTTGTGGGGGGAAGCCGGCGGCGCGGCCGTTTTCTTCGCAGCGTCCGGCGGCGCCATGTCTTCGGAGGCGAGCACGGGGTCTTGTTCGTAGCGCAGCACGTCGTCCAGACGCGTGAGATCGCCCTGAATCTCTTGGATTTGGCCGCCGAAACCGACCAATCCCTGGACCGGTGCGGCAAACAGGCCAAGCAGGATTTGAAAGGCGACGAGGCCGCCGATCGTCATCTCGCCATAGATGACCAGCCAGGCACCGCCACCGAGCACCGCCGCCGTTGTCAACTGGCCGATCAGGCTGGGCGCCCCGCTAAGCAGCGTCGATACGGCGCCCAATTGCTGAGAGGTGTTGACCGCATTCGCCTGATACCCCGACCAGGTGCCGAAGAAGTCGTTCTCCGTGCCCGTGGATTTCAGCGTTTCGATCGACTGCAGCCCGGCCATGGAGGCGCCGTTCAGCATGGCCAGCTGGTTTAGCGAGACGCTGTTCAAATCTTTCCGTCGGCGGGCGACCAGGCGCAGGACCAGGACGTTTAACAACGTCAATGCGACGGCGGCTGCCGTTAGCTTCACGCTGTAAACGGACATGGCGAGGGCGAAGAAAACAACCGTGAGGCAATTGACGGCGTTGGTAGGCAAGGGGCCCGACAGCAAGCCGGCCAAACGATGGCAAGACTGCACGCGATCGGCGATGTCGCCGACGTAACGCTGGGTGTAGAAGACAACCGGCACCCGAAGTACGTGCCAGAAAAATTCTCCCGCTGTCGTAATGGCGAGTTTTGTTTGCAACAGTAACAACGAGCGTTGCTGCAGATAGGTAAGGCCGCTGCTCAAGCCTGCTGCAAGCACCACGCCGATCAGCAAGGGCAGAATCCAATCGTTGAAGCCAAGCACCAGCACATCGTCGATAAAGGTTTTTAGGAAAACGGAGAGCAACAAGCCGGGCACGACCAACAGCAGGCTTGCGGCCATCACATAGCCCACCGCGGGCAGGGAATTGGCAATCCGCGCCCCCAGCACCTTGAACAGGCTGCGCCGGCGGCCGCCTTTGCGAAAGTCCGGGCCAGGCTTGATGGCAAGCGCGACCCCGGTAAATTTCTCGCTGAATTCCTTGAGAGCGACTTTTCGCGGTCCGCTGGAGGGGTCGTTGATGAAAGCATATTTCGTGGAGAAGCCTTCCACCACGACGAAATGATTGAACCCCCAAAAAGCGATGTAGGGCGTCGGCGCGGCCTTTGCTTCCTCCAGTTCGAGCTTCAGCCCCTTGGCTTCCATGCCATAGCTGCGCGCGGCCTCGACGACTTTGGAGGCTTTGGCGCCGTTGCGCGATACGCCGCAGGCGACGCGCAATTCTTCCAGCGGCACGATGCGGCCGTAATAACTTAATAAAACGCCAAGCGCGGCCGCGCCGCATTCGACGGCCTCCATCTGGAGAACCGTCGGCGTTCGTACCCGGCGCCCATGCACCGCTTCTTTCGCAGACGATGTCATGGACGCTTGCCAGCAATCCACGTTTCGTAGATTGGCACGATCAGGTCGACGGGCGGAATTTCCCGTACGATGATGGACGCCAAAACCGTTGTTCCGGATGTAATCTTGACCGGTGGGCCGCTTGAAGAGGACCAGGCAAGGCCGCTAACGGTGGAGGGATCGCGCGTCAGTTCAATCGCAATCTCGATCGGCGCGCCACCGGCCAGCATTTCTTCCGTCAGTTGCGGGTCGCCAAATTTGTCATCCAGGACGGCGCCCGTTACCGGTAGATCGCTAACCGATCGCACCTTGCCGATGATCGAGCCATAGATGTCGCGCTCGATCGACGTGGGGCTGATTTGTGCCGGCATGCCGGGCGCGACCCGCTTTCCTTGCGCAACGGGAAGGTAGGCATAGGCCAGCAAGCCTGTGCCGCGGCCTTCGATTTCCACGAGTTCCACGGTGGGCGCGACCAGCACGCCAGGTTTTGTGGCAATTTCCGTGACTACGCCGTCGACGGGGCTGTAGATGGCTTTTTCCGTTTCGACGGTTGCTTCGATTTCGCGCAGCTCCCCATGGGCCTCGAGGACTTTTTCGTCAAGCTGCGCTAGCTCTTGTTCGCGCGAATTTTCGAATTCCGTTTGTTCGGCGCGCTGCTGCGCAATTGTGAGCCTGGAATCACGAATATCCTGAGTGACTTCATGCAATTGCGTCCGGGTGGCCTCGAGTTCCTGACTGGTGATATAGCCCTTTGCCAATTCGCTCGCCTTGATGGACATCAGCCCTCCAAGATAGCGTTCGCGTTCTTGCAGGGCCTGAACCTTCGCCTCGAGAACGCGGATCTGCTCCTGCGTGTTTTGCCGCCGCGACGCGATGTTGCGTTTGATGAAAGCGGCTTGTTTTTCGCGCTGGGTTTCCAGCGTTACGACGCGGGCTTGTGCCGTAACCCGCCGCGCTTCCATGTCCGGCAGCCGCAGCAGCACCAGGCGGTCGCCTTTTTTCACCTGTTGTCCGGTCGTGACGTCAACGGCGGCCACCTCCGCGGCGGTCGGCGCGGTCATCGCGTAAACGGTGCTGCCATGTTTCAGGGCAACGCCCAGGCCTTGCGCCCGAAAAGGGATGGAGCCAAGAAAGCACCAGGCAATAAAGGCGGCGACGATGACGCCAAACGTCGCCAATGCCAGCCAGCTGGCGGGCGAGACCAATTTCAGTGCGGTGTCCAGTTGCTGCGGATCGCGCAGCTGGTGCAGCGCATCGCCACGGAATAGGTCCTTCTTCATCCTTTTTCTTCCCCCCCTTCGCAGTCTAACGCGCTGCGTGGTGCCGGGTAAGCCTATCCGAAAATAGGGGAATTTGCCCTCACTGTCGCCTTAAGCCTGGAATGCCGTTGCCGACCCTAGGCGGAGGTGCGCGTTTTCAGCGGCACCGGGCAAAGTTTTTTCGAAAATTGGCGGAGACGGGTTCGCAGAGGACTGACTGCACCGCCAACCCGCTTTTTCTCTGCACAATTTTCGGGTGAGGCTACCGAGCGTTGTTGCGAATGGCCGCGTTCCGCGGGAATTTGCCTGCTTGAATTTTAAGCCGCGATGTTTTCAAGCGGAACCGATCTCGCCCTGGCCGAATGGCGTCAGCTTGCGGCCGGACATCGGGGTTGCCGGGCATTTCTGAGACTGTTTTCATTAGACTGACAGCGCCTACGTCAACCTTGTCTTTCGCTCTCGCCGCTTGCCCGAAGTTGGCGTCCCAGCCCATCAATGGGTGATGTAATCACGCATTGCTTCGTTATCAGTTGCCAGATCGTCGAGGCGTAGCTTGACGACGTCGCCTATGCTGACGATGCCAGTGAGTTGGCCATCTTCCACAACCGGTATGTGGCGTGTGCGCTGCTTGGTCATTCGCGCAAGCAGGCTTACGGTTGTGTCCTGCGGCGAGCAGGTTTCCACCTCACGGGTCATAATCTTGCTGATGGGCTGTTTCAATAACGCGGGTCCCGATTCGCTAAGCCCGTGGATGATATCGCGCTCAGACAGTATCCCAGCCACGGAAACACCATCGTCGCTCACTACTACAGTACCTATATTGTGCTTGGTAAGAAGTTGAACTGATTCCGCAACGGTGGTGTTCGATCGAACCGTCACTATGTCCGCGCCTTTTTGATTGATGATCCGTGCGACTGTCATCTGCATCTCCTTAAAAAAGGTGCTGTGAGGTTCATTCTATGCCTCTTAAAACCCGGTTTGTAGGGCTTTGGATCGTCTTGCGATTCTTGATGCATTTTTGATTGGAAACGGCAAGACGGCAAACCGGCCTTGTCAGAGTAAATCGGCTTGAACCGGGAAGGGGGCTTTCATAGCCTCCGGGGATAAAATCCCTTCCGTTGTTTCAACGCCTCGCTTGAAGCGATCCGCCTGGCGGTGACGATGACCATTCGTTATTCGCTGTCGCTACGGCAGGTCAAAGACCTGCTGTTTGAGCGTGGGATCGCCACCTCAACTGCCGCGATATTTTTTAAGCAGAATCGATCTCGCCCTCGCCGAATGGCGTCAGCCTGCGGCCGGACATCGGGGTTGCCGGGCATTTCTGAGACTGCTTTAATTAGAAGGACAGCACCCTGAGGGCGCTTCCACGTTCCAGAACGAAAACTTTGAGAGAACAAAGCGGTATGACATCGCACGCAACGGAGATTTCAACGCCGAAGTCCGGACCTTTGACGGTCAAGGTGTGGGATATCTTCGTCCGCGTGTTTCACTGGGTGGTTGCCATTGCTTTTTTCGTCGCCTATTTCACGGAGGACGACTTTCTAACGGTCCACGTGTGGGCGGGCTACACAATTGGCGTTCTCATCGTGCTGCGTATCGCCTGGGGATTTGTCGGTCCCAAACACGCCCGTTTCAGCGACTTTCTCTTTAGTCCCTTCAAGGTCTGGCAATACCTAATTGCGCTGATCGGCTTCCGGGCTAAGCGCTACCTTGGCCACAGCCCCGCTGGCGCGGTCATGGTCTTTGCCCTTCTGATCGGCCTGGCTGCGACGGTCTGGACCGGCCTGGAACTCTACGCCATTGAGGAAAACGCCGGGCCTCTCGCCGCCCTGTCCAGGGAAGCCGCCCCGGCCAAGGAACACAATTCGCCCTTGCTCGTGCGCGTGAGCGATGACGAAGGATACGAGCGTGAAGACGGCGACGAACGCGGCAAAGATGATGCGGAGGAATTCTGGGAAGACCTGCACGAGACCCTCGCGAATGTGATGCTGGCGCTGGTCATCCTGCACATCGGCGGCGTTCTTCTCGCCAGTGTCGCTCATCGGGAGAATCTTGCCAGAGCGATGGTGACGGGCCGCAAGCGCGCCGAGTGAGCCCGGCGCGCGGCATTTTGAACGGGGAAGGGGCTTTCATAGCCTCCGGGGATAAAACCCCTTCCGCTGTTTCAACAGCTTGCCTGAAATAATCCGCTTGGCGGTGACGATGACCATTCGTTATTCGCTGCCGCTACGGCAGGTCGAGGATCTGCTGTTTGAGCGTGGGATCGCCACCTCAACCACCGCGATGTTTTTTAAGCAGAACCGATCTGCTGCCCTTTCCGAATGGCGTCAATTGACGGCCTGAAAGCGAGGTTGCCGGACATTTCTGAGACTGTTTTAATTAGACGGACAGCGCCTATAGAGGTGGGTTTGTTAGGGGGCATGGAGTGGGCAAGTGAGTGACGACCCATACAGAGTTCTTGGCGTTTCAAAGGACGCCTCACAGGGCGACATCCGCAAGGCTTATCGGAAGCTAGCGAAGGAGCTGCATCCGGACCTCAATCCGGGGGACACGGCGGCGGAGGATCGCTTCAAGAAGGTCTCGTCGGCCTATCACCTGCTGAACGATCCGGAGCAGAGGGCCCGTTACGACCGGGGTGAGATCGACGCATCGGGAGCCGAACGGCCGGAACAGCCGTTCTACCGCCAATATGCAGATGCCGACGGTGGCGGTCGCTACCATTCCTCTTCAGGATTCGGGGACTTCGAGGATATCTCCGACCTATACTCCGATCTTTTTGGCGGACGGGGAGACGGCAGCCATACGGTCCGGGCGCGGGGTCGCGACTTTCGCTATCATCTGGAGGTAGACTTCCTGGACGCGGTCAACGGCGCCAAGCGCCGTATTACCATGCCGGACGGCCAGACCCTCGACCTGACCATTCCAGCCGGCACCAGGGATGGCGGAGTCCTGCGGCTCAAGGGCAAGGGCGGGTCGGGTATGGGCGGGGAGGCCTCCGGCGACGCTCTGGTCGAGATCTCGGTGAAATCACACTCTGTTTTCCGGCGCGAGGGCGACGATATTGTTGTCGATCTCCCGATCACTCTGGACGAGGCGGTGCTCGGCGGTAAGGTGGATGTGCCGACGGTCACCGGCCGCGTCGCCATGACCGTGCCCAAAGGCGCGAGCAGCGGCGATGTGCTGCGGCTTCGCGGCAAGGGGGTGAAAGCGGCACGACGGACCGCCGGCGATCAACGCGTCATTCTCAAGATCGTACTTCCGGAGACGGTAGACGAGAATTTGTCCAAGTTCATGGAGAACTGGCGTAAGGCCCACCGCTATGATCCGCGCGCCAAGCTCAGGAGGGCGACATGATGTTAACCGAGCAGGACGTGGTCAAGGCAGTGAAGGAAGTCACGCTCCGGCGTCTTCGCGTCTGGGTCAAGAATGGGTGGATCGCACCTGCTACCGGCGCGGAAGGTCCCGGTTTCGATGGCATCGATCTTGCCCGTGTCCGCCTCGTCTGCCAGCTCAAGGATGAGCTAAACCTGAACGAGGACGCGGTGGCGGTGGTCCTCTCACTCATGGACCAGGTCTATGGCCTGCGGCGTGAGCTTCGCACGCTTGCAGCGGCTGTCGAGCAACAACCGAATAGGGTCCGACGTGAAATTGTCAGTGTGGTCCAGGACTTGACCAAAACCTGAGCTCTCGAAACTTATAAGTTATTTAGTTGCTTCGTGCGACAAAAGGCAGCGCGAACGGCCTTTTGCCGAAGGGCGTTTTGATCTCGTCCTTCAACCGCCAGGGCGTTGACTCCAAGGGCGCCGCGCGTCAGATCGAGGTGTTAAAACGCTAGGAGCGCTTCCTATCTTAAATCCGCGGGATGCCGCTGTCGGGTCCCGAGAAAGGAATGACGGGTTCGGCCCAGGAGGAGGGCGAACCGTGGCCCATATCGCTTCGCGAAAGAAGTGGAAATGCCGCCCGGCTGGGTGACCCCGGCATGGCGTGCCGATTGCACGCTGCTCCGCGACCAAGTGCGCGCCTGCCGGTAACGCAGGCTGCACTTCAAAAACATTCCTTCCTTCTCCTCCCGACATCCCTATCCCGACATCCCTATAGAGACTCGAATGGCCTAGCCGTCGGTTTGGTTCGGTGCGAAACGGTCGATCACGAGGCAAGCTGTCAGATCCCCTGCTACGTTGATAACCGTACGGCACATATCGAGAATCCGGTCTACGCCCAGGATGAGCGCGATCCCCGCCGCTGGAATTCCAAGCCCGTTCAAGATAGTCGCCAGGATGACGATGCCGATACCCGGCGTGCCCGGCGAGCCGATCGCGGCCCCCGTCGCCGTGACAACGATCAGCGCCATGCCGGCAAGCCCGATCTCGATGTTGAAGACCTGTGCCAGAAAGAGCGCCGCCACTGCCTGGTAGAGCGCCGTCCCTCCCATGTTCACGGTGGTGCCGAGGGGAATCACAAAGCGCGCCGTCGTCGAACGAACCTTGAGTCCCTCTTCCGCCGTCCGCATCGTCACAGGCATGACGGCGGCCGAACTAGACGTCGAAAAGGCGAGCAACAAATTCTCGCGCGTAGCACCAAGGAATTTGCCCGGCGAATGCCTACCGACAGCGGCGGCGATCAGCAGGTAAAGTAAAAAAAGCAGGAACAGGCCAAGCAGAACCGTTCCGACATAGACGCCCATGCCAACCAACGCGTCTATGCCAATTTGCGAACTGATTTTTGCGAGCAGCGCGAAGACGGCAAGGGGTGCAAAGCGAAGCACCCAGCCAACGATCACCATACAGACGGCTTGAACCGACGCAAGCAGGTCCAGCAAGGCCTTGCGCTCTTTCTCGGGTATGGCGACCAGCGCGATGCCGAGAATCACTGCCACGATCACGATCTGCAGCATGTTGCCACTGACGAGCGTGGAAAGCGGATCTTTTGGAAGCAAATGCACGAGGAGTTGGGGAATCTCAGAAACTCCGGGCAGCGCCGCCGCTTTCGTCGTCAACGGAACCGTGCTTAAGCTTGCCTGGATTGCCTGCTGGTCGATATAGGCGCCCGGCGCGATCCATTCCGCAACCACTAGCCCCACGATTACGGCAACGATAGTCGTCATCAGAAAAAAGCCGAGCGCCCAGAGGCCGAGCCGGCCGAGTTTCTCCGGCGCTTCACCGGCAGCAATGCCGCGTATGACAGAAGCGACAACCAACGGCACGACAACAAACTGGATGGCAACCAAAAACAGGCTGCCGGGAAGGGCAATCCAGCTGGAAAAGAGTTCCGATGTCTCGCGATCGAGAAGACCCGTATCCGGTCCGAGCAGGACGCCGACGCCGATGCCGAGCGCCATGCCGATCAGGACCTGCAGCCACAGATGGTTTTGTACAAGGGCCGCAAGATGGCCCTGAAGATCGATCAGCGAACGCGGAAACCGCATGATCACTCTCTTAGGCCCGAGAATTTAAATGGGTATAGAATCACCAAGTCAGGCTGTGGAGGCAGAAAATAGGGATTGGCTCATGGCGCCCCTCAAAATGGCTCCTGTCCATATCGAAAATCGGTCTCCCTTCGAAGCTTAGAGTTTTCACCTGAAAGTCGCAATCGGATAGTATTAGACGAACAGCGCCGCCAACTAGTCTTGTTCTCCGCGCAGATTTTCAGATGATGCCTAGGCCGCCGCGAATGGCCCCGTTCCGCGGGGCTTCGTGCCGAGGCGTGTTTCAAACCGGACTGGGAGAATAAGATCTACTCAAGAGATCCGCGGCGGGGTGGATATTTTCTCCACCGCGCCATTCCGGGGTCCGGTTTAGATGGCTTCTTGGTGTCTTAATTTTCTGACTGAAGCGGTTTAACCAGAGGCAAGCAAGAATGTTTTCGGGCTGGGGGGGGAGATTATGGGAAATAGCCAACTATTGATAAGCCTGCACCAAGTGCAAACACCACTAGACTAGCAATGCCAAAATAATGCGCCCAGGCGCGCTGGCAATGTGCTTGGCTACCAAGTGTTTTTGCTTTGTTTTCCAAGTCGTTCTTTGTGAGGTTCTCATCTACAGGATATTCCCTCAGGTCAATTAAAGCCTGCTGATAACGGCCGTGCGCCTTATAGAAATTAAGTTGTGATTGATATCCAAAGCCAGTTGCAAGTCCAGCAAGCGCGAGACCGACGAGCCAACTAATTAGCGTACAAATTGTCCATTTGTTTTCGAGACCCTTTCCTGCCTCAGTGCCGAGGAAGGTCAGAAAAGCTATGAGGCCGCCGCCGTTAAGGAGAAATAAAACCCGAAGCGAAGCGTGCTCAAAATTGATCGTTGCCTGCCTCAATTGACGCCTTGATTCCAGCGCGTGTTTTACGTGTTCCAGTTTGATCTTGTCGTCTCCATTTCCCATTGCTGTTTATCTTTGCCAAACAGAAAGCGCTTAATGCTGGACGACTCGAAGTGCCATCATGTATGTCTGTCTGCTAAGTGTGGCTCGGTTGACTAGGTTAACATCAAAATTCGGTGCCGGAGCACAGTAATCGCGCTTAGTTAAAGCCTAGAGCGAATCGTTGATCTTCCCAGGTGATTGGGATGTTCTTGGTGAGGAGGCGTTTCATATCGAGATCGACGGGCTGACGACCGTCGAAAATCACCTCCACGCTGTCGGGAGCAAGGAAGGCAAGGCGCAGATGGTGTCCTACGTAGCTTTCGTTCACATTTTCATTTTTTGCGAACGCGCGGATGGAGGATGCGTCACCCGATAGGAGTCTGGCTTTCCACACATGCGCGCGGGCCAGCGTCTTGATGGGCGTGGCATTGGACACATGGAACAATTGAAACCCATCGTTTATCGGTTTTCGGGATTTGTCCGCTTGGAGGACAGATCGCTGGAAGCGCTCTCCATGGAGATTTTCGCGCCCGAGGACAGCGGCGAAGGCGACTCGGTCTGTCGGCTCACCTGTCCTTTCCTGCGCGCGAAACCGTTCGCAATCTTTGGCGTGGATCATGCACAGGCGCTCGAGCTGTCACGCCGCTTTGTCGAAGCCAGCCTTGAGCACATGAATGCCACCCTCGTCGATGCGGACGGCAAGACCATAGAGTTGCCACCAGTCCCGGCGGCAAGTCCGTGAATTTGGATCCTTGTTCCGGGCCATATTTTTCCTGTTAAACAGGAAAATCGGCGGAGACGGGTTCGCTTGAGACGCCACCAAGTTTTGTTCTCTCGCAGATTTCCAGATGATGCCCAAGCGGCCGCCGCGAATGGCATCAGCTTGCGGCCTGAAAGCATGGTTGCCGGGCACTTCTGAGACTACTTTCATTAGACTGATAGCACCGCACTAGCTGTTGCAAGCAGTGCAGGGAATGGCGAGAACGCTGAAGCCGGTCTCGAGATAGATTTCGCCGACGCCATAGCATTCCGTACATAGGTGCGACGTTTCCAAATTCTCCTCTATTAGAACGGCATCGAACCGCCAGGAAATGGTGTCGTCTTTGTCTTGTATTTGTCGTTTTGATTGGGCCATCGCCGGTTCTCCCACGCGCTGGGGGTTGCGGGGTTGTCGGGATGGGGTCGAGTAAAGGACAAATTGTCCTTATGGTCAAGGACAATTTGTCCTTATAATTAAACATTAGGCTAAGAGTAGGCTAAATTAGACGATTTGATTTAGGGAAGGGGATTACGCGCCCTTGGGGAAAGGGCGGCGCGTCTCCATATCGTTTGTTTTCGTAGCGGGGGGCTTGCCCTGGCCTGTCAGAACGAACCAGCAATCAAGGCCAAGGTTCTCGCAGACAGTTGGAATCAAATAGACGGGTATAGGAGAGCGGTTCTCATATTTGCGATAACGCTCGACGCTAATTCCCAGCATCTGCGCAAATTGCTCCTGAGTATAGCCAGCATCGCTGCGGGCACGCTTCAGGCGTTCGCAGAGATTTTGATTAAATTTGGAAACGGTTTGGCTGCTTCCCATCCCTGAATTTTCCCATTTCGGGACAAGTTGTCATGGAACAATATGGACTTGACAAAGTGGACAATATGTCCAATAGTGATGTCATCAAGGGCGATTTTATTTAGGCTTTGATTAGCTTCCGGGACCCGATGGCTGCCATGTCCGATCCGCGCGCAATTACCCAGGAAATTGTCCAGATCCGCCTTGAAGATGCGATGCGTCTTTTCGTTGGCAGTGGGCGGCGCTTTTCGGTCAATGCCGTCTCTGCGGCGACGGGGATCCCCGCCCGCACGATCAAGAGCTACCAGCAAGGAGAGGCCGTGCCAGGCCTTGGCAATCTCTTGCGTATTTTTGCTGTGCTCCCGCCCGAATTTGCGGAAATGCTGCTGGCCGAGGCCGGTCTGTGCGGGGTGCGCCCCGCCGAGCAGGTTGCGCCTTGTGGTTACAAGGCAATGGCACAGCTATCGGCCCGCATTCACAGGCTCTCCACGGCCATGAAGGATGGGCGGATCAATCACCAGGAACGGCCGCCGCTGGCCATGGAGATGCGCACCCTAGCGGTTGAAATGGGCGCATTTGCGGATGGGCTGGAGCGAACAGAGTGAATTTTGCCTTTTCGGAAGCAGGTACCGATCAAATAGGGAGCAGGCCGCAAAATGGTGAGAAAGCAGCGAAGGAAGTTAGCAATCCAGCAAAAAACCCTGGATAGGAATCCAGAGCAGGCGCACGCTACCCTCGAAACCAGAAAAAAGCTTCGCCAGGATGTCTTGATGCGGCTTTATGCCTCAGGCAAGCTTGAATACTATCATCTTGATGCCGCCAAAGAGATCGAACGCATGTGGCGTGCCCTTGGCCGCGTCATGTTCCCGTCGTCGCGAGGACATTTGCCACGGGAATATAATTTAGGTAAACGAAATTTGGACCCGTTTGACCGGATGGGCCTTGCCGAAGTCCGTATTTGGCAAAATCGTTATTTGCCATGGTCAAAAGAAATGGGGGCGGCACTGCTTGCCTGTCATCGCACGACGAAACTTCAACTGACGCTTGATATCGTCCTTGATAATTATGGCATGCGTACGCTTGAGCATCATTACGGTATGCGGCATGGAACCGCGCCCGATTATCTTCGCGCCGCACTTGAACGTTATGCAGAGATTGCAAATTGGATACGATGCGCGTGAAAAATTTATTTCGTTCTTGACAATCGGGACGAACTTCGGTATAAGAAAATCACAGTACGAATTTCTGTGAACCCGCCTTCCGGCGGGTTTTTTGTTGGAAAAATTTGAAAGTTTTTACCGGGGCGGCTGCGTAATTGCGGCGGCCCTTTTTTAATCCCGGCGCTTCCGCCGTTTTCTTTTCTTAAAAACCCGACCGGCGGGTCACATTCCAAAAATCATCCGAAAGAGCGGGCGAGGCCCGTCCAATCGGGCCTTTTTATGTGCACGAAGGAGAAAAACGATGGGTGCGAATAGTTCCAGCACTGAACTTTACTATCTAGCGGAAAGCACCTGGGGCACGACTCCGTCAAGCGCTATGACGGCGCTTCGCTATACGGGTGAAAGTCTTGGGCAGCAATCGGCGATTCTCGGCTCGAACGAAGTGCGTGCGGACCGTCAAATTCCGAACGTGGATCGGGTTGGTGTCAGCGCAAGCGGCAACGTCAATGTCGAACTTTCCTACGCGGCTTACGACGATCTTTTTGAGGGAACCCTGATGTCGGATTGGTCGGCTGCCCTTTCGATTTCAGGCACGGACATCGCGGCGGATAGCGGGGCCAACAAGTTCACCTCCGGGGGAACAGACATTTCCGCGATCGTCGTCGGCCAATGGATCGAGGTGGCAGGCTTCGCGAATAGCGCGAACAACGGCTTCTTCAAGGTGACGGCGACGGCTGCGAACGAGGTAACCGTCTCCGGCGCTACCCTGGTCACGGAAACGGTCGGTCCCTCGGTTACAATCGATGGCAGCTATATCCGGAACGGTGCGACCTTAAAGAGTTATACGCTGGAGAAAAAATTCGACGACGTAACCGAGTTCGTCGCCTTCACCGGCATGCGGGTTGCCTCGGCGAATCTGTCTTTGCAAACGGGAAGCTTGATTACCGGTAATTTTTCTTTCGCTGGCAAGAACGCGACGGCTTCCGGTGTCACGGTCGGTACGGGCGGTCCAAATGCCGCACCAACGAACAGCGTGATGAATGCGACGGATCACATTGCGGCCATCATGGAGGGAAGCGACATTGCGACGACGTTGGATGTTACCGGCGTTTCGATGAGTGTCGGCAACGCACTTGGTGCACAGTCCGCGGTTGGGAGCGTCAATCCGGTCGGTGTCAGCGTCGGAACGACGGGTGTCTCCGGTACGTTTGCTGCGTATTTCGACGATCGCACGCTTTATGAGAAGTATCTGAACGCGACGGCGAGCAACCTTTCTTTCCGGCTCACGGACGGAAGCAGCAACACCTACGTCTTCACCTTCCCGGCCGTGCGTTACACGGACGGCCAGGTTGTGGCCGGATCGGCCAATCAGGACGTCGTCGCGGCCTTAAGCTGGCAGGCGTATCGGGATACGACGACCGACAGCATGATCCAGATCGACCGGTTCTAAGATCCTTAAGCAAGCAAAAGAGCTTACCCGACTGGATGCCTTTTTCATCCAAGGCTCCATTTCTATTCCTATGGGGCGGGGCCGGGCTGTCGGGTTCCGGCTCCCCCCACCCGACGAGGTGTGAAATGAGCAATTTTACGATGCGCTACGGAACCGATAAGACGTTGGAAGAAGAGGGTGCCTGGGTCGAGCTTGGCGATGACATCCGGGTTCGGATCATTCGTGCAAAATCGGCGCGTTCGCGGAAAGTCCTGCGGGCGTTGCAGAAGCCCTATGAGAACATGACACGTAGCGGGCGGGAGCTTCCGGAGGAAGTTTCCCAGAAAATCGCTCGGGAATGGGCGGCAAGCGCGATCGTTCTCGACTGGGAAGGGGTGACCGACGAAGACGGCAACCCGCTTGCCTTTTCCAGGGAGAGCGCGATTCAGGTCTTCGATGCCTTTCCCGATTTTTTGGATGAGGTCGTTACCTTTTCGCAATTGGCTGAGACCTTTCGGAACGAAGTAGTCGCGGAAAAAGCAAAAAACTCCGGGCGCGGCTCCGCTGGGACTTAGAGTGGGGGCCGCATCTTGAAGCGTTGCTGAAACGTGCGGAGCGGGGCGAGAGCGTCCCGGCTCTAGACCGCCGTCCGGAGCTTTCTTCGGACGTTTTTTTTATCTGGGAGGCGTTTCAGATTCTGCATGCAAGCCGGGCCCAGGGGTTTGGCTTCGGCCCTATTCCGTTGAGCGAGGTCCTCGCCTATTTCGAGGCCTTCGCCATCGATAATCTGGACGAGAGAGAAGAGCTGCTGGCGCTTATCCAACAGCTCGACCGCGAATATCTGAGCTGGGAAGCATCGAAGCGCAATCTGGTTTCGAAAAAAGAGTCCCACCCGAAAAATTAGGCGGCATTTGGCACCATTTTCTGGGCGCTGATGTTCGCCCCTTTAACTATCTATGCCAATGAGGAGCTAAGGCATGCCTCCACCTATCATTGCGGCAGCTGCACTTTTATTCACGATCACAAGAATAGCGATCGGAATTTCACGTTTCGCAGTCTTTGCAGCCAGGTTTGCAGTAGGGCGCACTAAGGATGCATGGAAGGCAATAGGAGCGGCTGCAGACAGGGTGACTACAGTTGCAAAAAACTTAAGTAACAAACTTGCAGTTGAACTGGAAAAAAGAAGATTCGGCATATCGTTTTTGGGAGAGTTAATTGACCCCCTATTGAAGCTGGCGGATGCTATAGATTTTTATGATGAAAAAATTGCAAAATTGCTCAGGGAACTGGGAAATGAATTGGCTTTGGGTCAGGCGAGTCCGCAAAGGCTAGAACAAATAGCCAATGAGCAAGAAATAGAGCGTCTATTAGCTATACGCAAAAGAGACCTTGCTCTTGCAGCTGTGACACCTGAAGGCGGAATACTTGTATCCAGGCTTGCCAGGAGTCCCGGGGGGCAGCGGTTTAATGCCAATGTAACTTCATCTGCCGTCTCTTTGGTTTCGCCCGAATCTTTTTTTTCCCCATTCGTTTCGAGCCGTTTCACGTCTTCCTTAGACAGCTTGAATTTAGGTGTCTTTGAAAGAGGCTCCGCCGCCGCCACGGTGACACCAAGGGCGTCGACGGCGATAACGGTGGCAGCGCAAATTGCACAACCGAACAGCAACCTTTTCTCGCGCGTTCTTGGGGGGCCGATTCAGAAGGGCTTTTCGCGGGCCGGCGGTTTGCTCGAAGGCGCTGTCGATGAGCTGTTCGATGAAGGAAAAATCGATCTTGAGCGTCTCGGCGATGGATTCAAAGGGCTACTGAGACAGACCGGGAAGGACATTCTTGGCAACCTCGTGGATGAGGTGACGCGGCCGGTCAAGACGTTCCTCCGCGATCTTTCCCGCGACCTTGGGGATTCGGTGCTTTCCATTCTTGGCATTCAACCCAACGGCCGCGCGGCGAACGTCGCAAGTGGGAGCGGGACGATCTCGTCGGGTAGTGGCGGTGGCCTCAATCTTGGTTCCGGCGGTGGCGGTCTAGGGCTTTTGGGGGGCCTTGCGGCACTGGCCGGCATTGGGGCGAACGCGGCCGGAGGCAATCTTGGTTTCGGCGATGCGCTTAACGGGGTGAGCCTTCTCGGCACGCTTTTCCCGGAAACTTTTGGCATTAGCGCCCTTGGTTTGGGTGGGGTAACAGGTGCGATCGATGCTTTTGGCGCCAGTGCCTTTGGATTCTTCAATCCGGCAGCCACGGCGACCGCGAATTTCGCGGCAACCTCGTCGATTTCCCTTAGCGGTGTGCTGGGCCTTGCCGGTGCGGGATTTGCGGGGGGTGGTCTGCTCGCCAATCTCGTCGGGCTTAACCCGGTTGGCGGCTCCATCGGAGGCGGCATCGGCGCGGGCTTGGGTGCGATCGTTGGTGGCAGCAGCTCCAGCATCGGCACGCTTTTGGGAATCGGTGGCGGCCCATTGGGCGCGATTCTAGGAGGCATCGCCGGCAGTCTCATCGGCGGCCTCTTCGGTGGTGGGAAAAGTGTCGGTGCTACCGTTGCTGCCAATATCGGCCCCTCAGGCGGGCGTTTTGCTGCCCGGGGTTTTGGCACCAACAACGGGGCAACCGTTGCCCAGGCCCAGGACTTTGGGCGCAGCATCACCCAAAATTTAAACGCGATCCTCGATCTCACGAAAGCTGGCGTTGCCGCGTCCGGCGCGCTGCCGACCCAGACTCAGCGCGAGGGGCTTTTTCTGGACGAGCCGACACGGCGCTTTTTCGGTCATGGTGCAGGCGCGGCAGCGGCGATGATGAAATTCATCCTGCTTAGCCGGACATCAGGGTTGACGGCGGAAGAACGCGCAATCATTCAAGGCCAGTCGAGCATGGAGCGGATTGCCGAAGGGTTGGCAACGCTTCGGGCGATCGAAGAGATCGAAACGCAAAGTGTGGGGGTTAATCCGGTTGTTGCCTCGCTCAACCAGGTAACGGCCCGGTTCGGCGAGGTTCGTGAGCAGGCGAGGAGCTTTGGAATCGATCCATCGCGGGTCTCGGGGGCCGAAATCTCGGCGCTTCGCGGGCTCGAATCGGAGGTTCTTGGAAATCTCGAAGGAGGTCAGGACGTGTTGCGGTCCGTCCTTGGGCTCGACGCGCTCACCGCACTTAGCAGTACGCTCACCGCAACCTTCTTTCCAAAGTCGCCCACCGAAATCTTTTCCGAAACCAAAGACCTTTTTGAGGAAGTCTCGAGCGAGGCGCTCGCCGGCGACGTCACCGCGGTTCAACGTTTCCCGGGCCTTGCCCAGACCCTGCTGGGTCAGGCGCGCGCACTTTTCGCAAGCGGCCCCGGCTTTTCCGATCTTTTTAGAAGCGTGAACGAAACCCTGAACCAGCTTATCGAGAATCAGAAAGAGGTCGAGGAATCGTTCGGTCTTGGCTTTATCGAAACCCTGGAAAAGAACAACGTCAATCAAATCGATGCCCTTCGTCAACAGATCGAACCCCTGCTCGAAGGGCTGGATCGTATCGAGCGGGAGCTTCGGGATCTTGGGGAAACGCCGTTTCGGGCAGCTTAAGGAGAAAAGGCATGGCATTGCGATACGCAAATCGCGTCAAGGAAACCTCGACGACGACGGGAACCAGCACGCTCAATCTAGGCGGAGCCAGCACGGGCTTCCAGACCTTCGTCGCCGGCATCGGAACGACGAACAAATCCTATTACGTTGTTACGGACAACACGGATTGGGAAGCCGGCATCGGCACGGTGACGAGCGGCTCGCCGGACACGCTGGCGCGCGATACGGTGCTTGCATCTTCAAATGGCGGCGCCAAGGTGAACTGGGGAAGCGGCACGAAAGACGTTTTTTCCATGTTCCCGGGCGAGGCGATCGGCAGTCTCATGAAGGACGTGGAAAGCGTTGCTGGCGCGACGACGGTGGAGGCGGGCGCCAATGGGACTCTTTTCTTGGGCGACGCGACCTCGGCCGCTTTTACGATCACGCTGCCGGCGGGCGCAGATGTGCTCACCGGCTTCACGATTTATGTGAAGAAGACGGATGCAAGTGCCAACGCGGTAACCATCGACGGCGCCGGCGCGGAAACGATCGACGGTGTCGCAACTTTGGTGCTTTCCGAAGAAGACAAGATCGAGGCCGTCACCTGGAACGGCACGGAATGGTCGCGCCTGACACCCACCCTCGGCACCGTGGCGGCGAAGAACACCGGCACCGCCGCGGGCGAAGTGCCAACAAATGCGGATCTTTCCGCGACGGCGGATCTTCAGGGCAAGAAGGCGCTTTCCATTCCGGCGAGCGGGATGATCGCCCGGATCACGAATGGTCCATCCTCCGGCTCGACGGAGACCACGACGAATAAGATTATGGCAAGGACTTGGGATTACGACGATACGACGGTGGAAAGGGCACAATTTACGATTGTAATGCCGAAGTCCTGGAACGAGGGGGCCATTACGGTAAGGTTTGTGTGGACGGCGACGCCCGCCACTGGGGACGTTGTCTGGGGAATGAGGGCCGTGGCAATTAGCGACGATGATCCACTGGATGCTGCCTTCGGAGCGGCTGTCGAAATAGTAGATAGCGTAACCGCTGCGGACGATCTAATGCATTCCGGCGAGACCTCAGCAATGATCATTGGCGGGACGCCCGCCGAATCCGATTTCGTTGTTTTTGAACCCTATCGTAGCGGGGCGAATGGCCTCGACACTTTGGTCGGTGATGCCCGTCTCCTTGGCGTTCAGCTCTTCATCACCACCGATGCGGGGAATGACGCGTAATGACGATAGGCCAACAATATATCTCCAGCGACGGCGGCGCTCTGCAGCCGATAAATGTGGTTATTGGTGCCGATCAGGCCGACGTTCTGCTCACCACGGAAGCGACGAACAATGGTTGGGATGGGCAGTCCGCCGTTGAACTCTTTCTTTGGTTGAAGAATGGATTCGATATCTATGCAACCAGCATTTCTACGGCGGCACTACGGGAAGGGTCCTTCCCATCCGGATCGCAGTTCCGGTTTCTCAACGAAGGAACGGTGCTCGGCAAGGGCGGCGATGGCGGCGATGGGGGTGCAAATTCCAATGGCACGCCGGGGGAAGCGGGGGGTGATGCGATGGACGTTGCGTCCGCTTGGACAATCACGAACGGTTCCGGTGAAATCTGGGCCGGTGGTGGTGGCGGCGGCGGCGGGGCAGGCAATACCACCTTCCCAGTGAACAACGGATCTGGCGGTGGTGGCGGTGGGGCTGGCCGGCGTGGCGCTGGTTCAGCGCCGTCGCTGGCCGTGGATGGCGGTGCCCGGGGTGCTGGGGCTGGCGTGGTGGGTGTTCTCCACCCGGATCGTCCTTCCCGCCGGAGGGGCGGGGGCCGGA
>Ga0209273_10000448_pt1 | contig 53787 bp, 38 predicted proteins | sample tdAd471_FD_187126 | JGI IMG/M metagenome (GOLD analysis project Ga0209273, IMG submission 187126) | Marine sediment microbial communities from the Atlantic coast under amendment with organic carbon and nitrate - tdAd47.1 (SPAdes)... | ecosystem: Environmental > Aquatic > Marine > Coastal >...
CGCTGCGTCGCCGCCTACCTGCTCGAGGACGTCGCGGCCGGCCAGGAATACGAGAACGGAATCCCCAAACCCATGCCCCGGAGCGAGGTCGCCTGATCCGAGTTTCCACACCTGTTGACACGAGCTCAGTCGGGGCGTCCCTCTTGTGAGGGCGCTTTAGGCGGAAGACAGAGAACCGGACACCAGAAGTGGCTCCGCCACTTCTGGTGTCCGGTTCTCTAGTCGGTTGGCTGCATAGAGGGCAAGGACCTGTTCCTCGAGTGCCCTGGGCCGACCCGGCCGCCGATGCGGCTCTCTGGCAGTTGCTGTACGGACCCCGGACCTTCTTAGGTTCCTGTTCTTCCTAGGTTCCTGCTCTTGTCTGGGAGAGCCCCCAACCTCCACCCACGCCCCCCTGCCGTACCACCCGCGGGACCGCTCCCCTCCTGGCGCAGGAGATCGGTGGCGAAACGCTCGATCCAAGGACCGAGCCGCTAGCCCCATCTCTCCGCCATGCCCCACTCCAGCGCCTCCCGCAAGATCGTCCTCTTCGAGCTCAACGAGGTCCCCTGGCGCGTCCTCGAGGACCACGTCGAGGAGCGACCCCGGGGGGGGCTGGCCAAGCTGCTGGGGCGGGCGCAGCGCTTCGAGACCTGGGCGGAGGAGCGCGAGCTGTCGCCCTGGATCACCTGGCCCTCCCTGCACCGCGGCGTGGGGGAGGAGCGGCACGGGATCACCGACTTCAACCAGGAGCTGGGCGAAGTCGACCGCGCCCATCCGCCCCTGTGGCGGCTCCTGGCGGAGGCCGGCGTGCCGGTCGGCGTCTGCGGCTCGGTGCACTCGAGCCCCTGCCCTCCCGACCCGGGGGCCTACGCCTTCTACCTCCCCGATCCCTTCGCGCGCGACGCGCGCTGTCACCCGCCGGCGGTCCGCTCCTTCCAGGAGTTCCAGCTGGCCATGTCGCGCCGCTCCGCGCGCAACGTCTCGGCCCGCATCTCGTGGGACCACGTGGGCGGGCTGCTCCGCAGCGCACCGGGCATCGGCCTGGGGCCGCGGACCTTCGCGGGGGTCGGCCGGCAGCTCCTGGACGAGCGCTTGCGCCCCTGGACCCGCGTGCGCCGCCGCAGCTGGCAGAGCGTGCTGGCCTTCGAGGTCTTCATGAACCAGCTCGAGCGCACGCGCCCCGCATTCTCGACCTTCTTCACGAATCACGTCGCCTCGACCCTGCACCGCTTCTGGGCGGCGCGCTACCCGGCGGACTACGCGCGCTTCGACCTCGAGGACTCCTGGGTCGAGACCTATCGCCACGAGATCCGCTGGGTGCTCGACCGGGCCGACGCCATGGTCGAGCGACTGTCGGCCTTCGCGCAGCGCAACCCGGAGTACGAGCTCTGGGTCGCCTCGAGCATGGGCCAGGCCGCCACCGAGGCCCGCCGCACCCACTCGCAGCTCTACCTGCGCGACCTCGGGGTCTTCCTCGATCGCCTCGGGGTGCCGCGCGGGAGCTGGAAGGAGCGACCCGCCATGGCCCCGCGCGTGATCTTCGACCTCGGCGGAGAGCGGGACGAGGGCCTGGAGGCGCGCCTCGCCACGGTCGAGGTCGCCGGCCGTCCCCTCGACTGGCGCCACCTCGGCGAGGGCGTGTACCGCCTCCACCCCGGCGTCCAGCAAGACGTCGTCGGGGCGCGCGTGCGTTGCGAGGGGCGTGAGCTGCGCCCCGAGGAGCTCGGCTTCCAGAACCTGCTGCTCGAGGACCAGGTCGGGCAGACCGCCTACCACGTGCCCGAGGGTGTCTTGCTCGTCGCCGGCGCCCGCGAAGCGGGGGCAGGGCGAGCGAGCGCGGAGCGGACGAGCCTCTCGACCCTCGAGGTCGCGCCGATGGTGCTCGAGCGCTTCGGGCTGCCGCGGCCGGCCTACATGGCCCCGGCTCCGGGGCGCGCCTTCGCCCTCTCCGCCTGAGGGTGGGGGGCCTGAGGGTGAGGGGCCTGAGGGTGAGGGGCCTGAGTTCGCGGGGCGCGTATCCTGGCGGGCTCCTCCACGGCCCGCTCCCCGCGCCCCGATGCTCAGTTCCCTGCTCCTCGCCTGCGCGAGCCCCCTCCTCGCGACGACTCCACTCGCGGCCTCTCCGACCCCGTCGCCCGAGGACGTCGTTCCCCGCGACTGGCTCGTGATCGCGCCCGTCGACCGCCGCGGCCGCCGGCCCTTCCGCCCCGACGCGGTCTTCGCAGCGCACCTCCTCGATCCGGAGGCGGCGCCTCCGAGCGCGGGCGATCCGCTCGTCGGGGAGCTCGAAGAAGAATCGCGCTGGGAGGAGGCGCGAGCGAGCGAAGACGGCGCTCTCGAGGGCCGCATCGGCTACGCCTATACGCGGATCGAGGTCGCCGATCGCACCCACGCCCTGGCCCAGCTGACGGGGGCCTCGACCCTCTACGTGGACGGCCGCGCCTACGCCGGCGACCTCTACCGCTTCGGCTTCGGCGGCGTGCCGCTGATCCTCGAGGCTGGGACCCACGACGTCTTCGTCACCGGCGCGCGGGGCGGCTTTACGCTCGTCTTCAACGCCGCCGAGCCCGGGCTGCGCCACGGGGGCTGGGACGACACCCTTCCCCAGCTGGTCGTCGGCGAGGCGCCGCGCGGAGCGGTCGGGCTCGAGCTGGCGAATCTCTCCGACGAGTCCACCGGCCCGATCCGCGTGCGCTACGGCGGGCCGGGCCTCGAGCAGCGCGAGCTCACCTTCTCCGCGGGGCTCCCACCGCTGGGGGTGAGTCCCTTTGCCCTGCCGCTCTCGGGCGGCCCCGTCGACGGAGCGGCGGGGGAGAAGCTCCCCCTGCGCGTGCGCGTCGTGGCAGGGAATCCGCCGGGTCCGCCCCTCGACCTCGAGCTCGCCCTCGAGCTACGCGCACCCGGGGACAAGGTCCTGCGGACCTACGTCTCGGAGGTCGACGACTCGGTGCAGCGCTACGCCATCGTGCCGCCCTCGGAGCCTGAGGAGGGGAGCGCGCCGCCGGAGACCATGCGCCTCGTCCTCAGCCTGCACGGCGCCAGCGTCACCGCCTGGCGGCAGGCGGCCTGCTACCGGCAGCGCCCCGACTTCTGGCTGGTCGCGCCGGAAAATCGCCGGCCCTTCGGCTTCGACTGGCAGGACTGGGGCCGGCGCGACGCTTACGACGCCCTCGCCCTGGCCCGCGAGGAGAGCGGCGTCGACCCGCGCTACACCTATGTCACCGGCCACTCGATGGGCGGCCACGGCACCTGGAGCCTGGCGGCCAACGACCTCGACGGCTTCGCGGTCTGCGCGCCGAGCGCGGGCTGGGAGAGCTTCGATTCCTACGGCGGAAGGCCCGACGGCGCGCTGCGCGAGCTGTGGCACGCGGCCGACGCGACCTCGGAGACCCTGGCCCTGATCGACAACCTCGTGCAGCTGCCCGTCTTCGTGCTGCACGGCACGAACGACCGCACGGTGCCCGCCTCGGAGGCGTTGACGATGATGGAGGCCCTGAGCGAGGCGGGCGGGAGCTTCGACGCCCACTTCGAGGGCGGCGCAGGGCACTGGTGGGGTGATCAGTGCATGGACTGGCCGCCGATCTTCGAGATGTTCCGCGAGCACGAGATCCCGGAGAATCCCGGGATCCTCGAGTTCACGACCGTGGATCCGGCGGTGGACGCGGAGCACCACTGGGTGCGCGTCGAGCAACCCCAGCGCTACGGCGAAAGGCTCTTCGTGCTGGGCAAGCACGACGAGGAGGAGAGCTTCGTTCAGCTGACGACCATGAACGTCGGGCTCCTGCGGGTCGCCCACCCCGTCGCCAGCGTCGAGCTCGACGGCCAGCGTCTCGAGGTCCAAGCCGCGAAGGGCGGCCTCTGGTTCGCCCGGGACGGCGAGTCCTGGTCCCAGGCCGTGGGCGGCCCCGCGGCGGGGGAGAAGAACTCGCGCCGCTCCGGGCCCCTCAAACGCGCCTTCGACCAGCGCTTCCTGATGGTGGTCGGCACCGCCGGCGACGAGGCCGAGGACCAGGCCCTCGCCGCCCGCGCGGCCTTCGACGCGGGCCTCTGGCGCTACCGCGGCAACGGCCGGGCGGAGATCTGGAGCGACGCGGACTTCCTCGCGCGGGAGGCCGAGACCGCCGGGCGCAGCGTGATCCTCTACGGCAACCGCGACACGAACGCCGCCTGGGACCGCGTGCTCGACGAGGCCTGCCCGATCCGGGTCGAGCGAGGGAGCGTGCGCTTGCGTTGGAGCGACGGGGACGGGGGCCCCGCCTACGAGACCCACGAGGGCGACGACCTCGGCTGCCTGTTCGTCCACCCGCGCCGGGGCGAGGAGCGCGCCCTGGTCGGCGTGCTGGCCGACAGCGGTCTCCGGGCCACGCGCGTGGCGAGTACGCTGGCGCTCTTCGTCAGCGGGGTCGGCTACCCGGACTTCGTCGTCTTCGACTCGAGCGTGCTCGCCCGCGGCGACGGCGGCGTGCTCGAGGCGGGTTGGATGGACTCGGGCTGGGAGCTGACTCGACCCTGAACCCGAGGGGCCCCTCCACGGCCTGGGTGCGCCGGCAGGGCCCCTTCGGCTAGAATCGGCGCCCCCGGAACCGAAGACCCCCTTGCCATGAAGCACATCCTCATCGCCTCCGACCTCTCCGAGGAGGCCCTGCGGCCCTTCGGCACCGTCGTCAGCCTGGCCGAGCAGTGGGGCGCGAAGATCACCCTGCTGCACGTCGTTCACGAGCTCGTCGTCGCGCCCCACGGGGCTCCCCTGGCGCCGCCCGTAACCTCCCCGGACTTGCCGGCGGAGAAGAAGGCCGCCAAGGAGGCCCTCGAGAAGCAGGCCCAACAGCTCGGAGGTGGTGCCCAGGTCGAGGTGGTGGTCACCTCGAGCCCCCAGGTCCCGGCGGCGATCAACCACTACGCGAACGAGCACGAGGTGGACCTGATCGCGATCTCGACCCACGGCCGGACGGGCTGGCGCCACCTGGCCCTGGGCAGCGTGGCCGAGGAGGTCCTGCGCCATTCCGAGATCCCGGTCCTGACCTTCCCCCGCAAGAAGTAGGGGCCGAGCCGAGGCGGGGGCGGTCCTCCTGCCCACTGGGTGTCCCGATCCAGGGGGGGGGCTCCCCGATCGGGGAAGGTCGCTGCGGGCGGGCCCTCGGGCCTCCTGTCCTGGCCCCCGATGGCCGATCGGGGGCCCGAGGACTGGACAGGGGCTCGGACGCCGCTAGACTGCTCGGCCTCGAAGGTCCCGGAGGCCCCGCCTCGGACCCTGCCGGTCGTCCACCGCCCCCCGAGCCAGTTGCTCCCGGGGAGGGGCCGGCGCACCCCGCTCCCGGAGCCCCTGCTCTTGGACCGGAGGCAAGTCGATCGAGCCGGGCCCGCGCCCGGAGCCACATCCCCAGAGGAGAACAGGGAACCGCCATGGCGATTCAAGCCGAGCGCAAGCAAGAGGTCATCAAGGAGCACGCCCTCAAGGAGGGCGACACCGGCTCCCCCGAGGTCCAGATCGCGGTCCTGACCGCGCACATCACGAACCTCACGGACCACCTCAAGAAGCACAAGAAGGACTTCGCGACCCGTCGCGGCCTCCTGACCATGGTCGGGCGCCGCAGCCGGCTCCTGCGCTACCTGCGCCGCAAGTCCCCCGAGCGTTACCAGGCCATCGTCAACAAGCTGGGCCTGCGCCGATAGCACCCTTGCTTCACGCGGAGCTCCTGACGTCCGTCCGAGGCACGAACGCTCGGACTCCGAATCGATTTCACGAGAGGTCCCTCGCCCCGGCGCAGCCGCCGGGGCCCGACGCCCGCGGCGGCCGAGCGCCCGCCGCGGAAGCGCGGTCCGAACGACAGGGCCGCCCCTCCGGGACCCCGACCGCCCGCCGACTCGACGAGTCCGCGGGCGGCGCGCTCATCGACAGAAACTGACGAGACAGACGACTGACAAGACGAAACGAAAGAACCTGATGTTTGATACCTACAAGCGCGTCGAGCGCACCATCGCAGGCCGCAAGATCGTCCTGGAGACCGGGCAGATGGCCCGACAGGCCGGCGGCGCCGTGATCACGACCATCGGAGACTCCAAGGTCTTCAGCGCGGTGACCGCGGGCAACGCCCGTGAGGACATCGACTTCTTCCCCCTGGTGGTCGACTACCGGGAGAAGACCGAGGCCGCGGGCAAGATCCCGGGCGGCTTCTTCAAGCGTGAGGGTCGTCCGACGACCAAGGAGATCCTCACCATGCGCCTGACCGACCGCTCGATCCGGCCCATGTTCGCCGACGGCTTCAAGGCCGAGGTGCAGGTGATGAGCTTCACCATGCAGTACGACGGCGAGAACAACACCGACGTCGCCTCGATGATCGGCTCCTTCGCCGCCCTCGCGATCAGCGGGCTGCCCTTCCAGGCGACCATGGGCGCCACCCGCATCGGCCACGTGGACGGTGAGCTGGTCGCCTTCCCCTCGGACGAGGATCTGCGCAACAACTCGCGCCTGAACCTCGTGGTCTCCGGCCACGACGACGGCATCGCGATGGTCGAGGCCTCCGCCAAGGAGCTGACCGAGGCCGAGATGATCGACGCCCTCGAGCTGGCCGAGGAGGTCATTCGGGAGGTCATCGCCCTGGTCAAGGAGCTCAAGGATCTCGCCGCCAAGCCGGCGATGGAGTTCAGCGTTCCCGAGGTGGACACGGCCCTCAAGGACCGGGTCTTCGGCTACCACGACGACGTCAAGGCCGTCATCTACACCTCGGGCAAGCACGCCCGCGACGCCGCCCTCAAGGAGGTTCGCACCAAGGTCATCGCCGAGCTCACCGGCGGCATCTCCGACGAGAAGGAGCTCGCCACGACGACGAAGGCCATCAAGAACTTCTACCACGACCTGATGGGTGCGGTGGAGCGCGAGTGCATCCTCTCGGGCAAGCGCACCGACGGTCGGAGCCACGACGAGATCCGCCAGATCACGATCGAGCCCTCCTTCGTGCCCCGCAACCACGGCTCCGTGCTCTTCACGCGCGGCGAGACCCAGGCCCTGGTCAGCACCACCCTCGGCACGCCGGACGACGAGCAGATCATCGACGGCATCGAGACCGAGTACCGCAAGAACTTCTACCTGCACTACAACTTCCCGCCCTACAGCGTCGGTGAGACCCGCCGCATCATGGGCCCGGGGCGCCGCGAGATCGGCCACGGCATGCTCGCCGAGCGCGCCCTCGAGTCGGTGCTGCCCGCCAAGGAGGGCTTCCCCTACACGATCCGCATCGTCTCGAACATCACCGAGTCGAACGGCTCCTCGTCGATGGCCTCGGTCTGCGGCGGCTGCCTGTCGATGATGGTCGCGGGCGTGCCCCTGAGCCAGCCCATCGCCGGCATCGCCATGGGCCTCGTCGAGGAGGGCGACCAGATCGCGATCCTCAGCGACATCCAGGGCTCCGAGGACCACAACGGTGACATGGACTTCAAGGTCGCCGGCTCGGGCATCGGCATCACGGCCCTGCAGATGGACATCAAGATCCGCAGCGTCAGCCGGAGCCTGCTCGAGCGGGCCCTCGCCCAGGCCGCCGACGGCCGGCGCTACATCCTGCGCAAGATGCTCGAGGTGGTCTCCCAGCCCAGCCCCGAGATCAGCGAGCACGCCCCGCGCTTCGAGTCGATCAAGATCCCGGGCGAGAAGATCGGCTTCCTGATCGGGCCCGGTGGCAAGACCATCAAGGGTCTTCAGGCCGACTACGGCGTCAAGGTCTCGGTCATGGACGACGACGGCAACATCCAGGTCTTCGGCACCGACAGCGCCAAGACCCGGGCCTGCGCCGACGCGATCCGCTCGATGTGCGAGACCCCTGAGGTCGGCACGCGCTACACCGGCACCGTCAAGTCGATCCGCGACTTCGGCGCCTTCATCGAGATCCTCCCCGGCGTCGAGGGCCTCTGCCACATCTCCGAGCTGGCCGAGGGCTTCGTCGAGCAGGTGACCGACGTGGTCAACATGGGCGACGAGATCGAGGTCGTGATCATCAACGTCGACGACCGCGGCAAGGTCAAGCTCTCCGCCAAGCAGGCGAAGGAAGAGCCGGAGACGGTCGACGCCTGAGCCCGCGGCCCGGCTCGAGCCGGGCACGAGCCCATCCACAGGAGCCGCCTCTCCCATCGGGGGAGGCGGCTCCTCTCGTCGACTCGCGCGTCGCCATCCTGGGAAGGCTCCGCGGGGCGCGGCCTCCCGCGCAGGGCCCGCGCTCGGCTCGGATGAATGGCCGCATGGCCGCGCCCGTCCGGGCTCCGAGGGGGACGGGGCTCCACCATTCGCCCGCGACCTCCGCGCACGAACCGGCGTGGCCAGAAGTATCCGGCTTTCCCATCCCAGCCCTCGGAGGCGATGCCGATGTAGACAACGCATTCGCTTCGCCAGCCTTCTCGCGCCACTCGCCCCGCCGACCCCTTGACCTCGTCCCCCCTCTGTTTCGGTTCTGTAGGCTCCGCCGCCGAAAAAAGGGCCGTGCGGGCCTTCCCCGGGGCGATGGGGGCCCGAATACTGGGTTCAGGCGATCCCGACCCGGGATCGACGCTCCATCGCGGCGCGCCGGGCTCCACCTGCCGGGGGTTCGGGAGGCTGCCGGAAGGGGTGCCGCGCCTGGAAGGACCCGTGGGGGAACTAACGGGGGACGAAGTCGACGGTAGGAGAGAATCAGGACGCGCTTCGGCCCGGGGCCCGCTGGACCTCGACGACCGGGCAGGGGAGCGCAGCCAATCGGTCTGGGGAAGCCGGGCCTGGGGGACTCGAAGAATGAGGGGCTCGATGAAGAACACGAAGAAGGGGCGCCTGCTGGCGGCCATCACCGCCGCGGCCCTGTGCACCGCCGGGCCCCTGGGGGCCGCCGAGGGTGCCCTGGGCGCGCCCGGGGCTGCGCCGGACCTGCTGACGACCGATAGGGCCACCACGGGCTCCGATTGGGTGGTGAAGTCCGCCGACAGCATCTGCGGGGTCTCGACGGCCCGACGGATCACGAACCCGGCCAAGGTCGACTATGACAAGCTCCTCGGTGCGACCTCCGAGATGAAGGAGATCAAGCGGGACGGAATCGACCCCAAATCGGCCCATGGACAGGCCCTGGTGACCAAGGCCCGCAACAAGGTGCGCGAGGCCGCCAAGAGCGCGATGTCGGAGAAGGGTCACTGCAGCGTCTGGAAGAAGATCTCCCACAAGGAAGGCAAGGCGGTGGTCGATCTGACCTCCACGGTCGAGGCCAAGCTGAACTGACGGGCGGTCCCGTGCTCGGGAGAGCCCCGGTGGAGGAGCGGAGCCGCTGGGCTGCGCTCTTTTTGCTTAAGGCCCGCCTCGACAAGCACTAGCTTGCCCTCATGCCCGCCTCCTCGACTCCGACGCCCCGGATCCGACCCTCGGTCACGGCGGCCGTGCTGGCCGGGACGATCCTGGCGGTCCTGGGAGGGTGCCGGAGCCAGGAGATCGAGGACCGCAAGACGCGTCAGGACCGCCTGACGCTGGAGATGTGGCGCGAGCTCATCGAGCAGGGGACCCTGACCCCGGTGGACTCGATGGAGGACGCCTTCCAGGGCTTCCGCCCCGAGATGGGGGCCACCCCGGAGGACTACCGGCGGCTCCAGCAGGGGGGAGGCAGCCAGGAGCCGGTGGCGGCGGGGGACGGGACCCCGCCCCAGCCGACCCTCGAGCCCCGGCCCCTGGAGCCCCGCCCTCAGCCTCCGGCCGGGTCGGAGGCCCCGGCGCCCGATCCAGAGCCCGAGAACCTGGTCGAGATCGAGCCGCCGCCCAACTATTACGCGATCTTCGGGTCGCGCATCATCGTCCACGACGAGGCGGGGCTGATCTCGAAGCCCTACCCCATGCGCAAGGGCGCCGCCCAGCGCATGCTCGACTTCATCAAGACCTACGGCGACTTCCCCATCTGGAACGGGGAGGGCGTGCACACGCCGGAGTCCGCGCGCTTGGCCCTGGTCCCTGACATGGACACCGAGTTCCTCTCGGACACCATGCGCAACACCGGCCCCGCGCCCGGCAAGGACGTGCCCATGGGGGACTGGCTGATGGTCACCGCGAGCCCGGAGATGCTCGAGGAGATCGAGGCCTTCATCGACACCTTCGCCGCCGGGCCGCCGCAGATCGAGATCGAGGCGAAGATCGTCGAGTGGGTCGTGCGCGACTCCCTGGACCTGGGGATCTCCGACGTCAGGGTGGACTTCCCGGGGAACACGCTCGTGGACACCCTGGGCTGGACCTTCCCCAACACGGCCACGGCGGACACGGGCGGCGAGTTCTTCGCTGCGATCAGCTCGATCCACGACGGCGTGACCTACGCAGCGATGTTCGAGGCCCTGGCGGCCTACGAGAACGTCTCGATCATCTCGCGCCCGAAGGTCGCCGTGCGCGACGGCACCAAGGCCAAGCTCGAGGCCCTGACGAAGTTCCCCTACCTCAAGGTCACGGGCATCAACAACTCGGGCAACGCCGCCACCCAGCTCGACTTCCAGGACGTGGGCGTTTCGCTCTACGTCACGCCGCGCCTCGTGGGCACGGGAACCATCGCCTTGCAGATCGACATCGAGGCCTCGCAGCAGACGGGCACGGCGGTGACCTTCGAGGTGACCTCCACTTCCGCCGAGAACCAGGACCAGATCGTCTCCACGCCCATCCTCTCGACGCGCACGGCGGAGACGGTCGTCTACCTGAAGCCCCAGCAGGCGGTCATCCTCGGTGGTCTGATCTCCGAGCGCACCTCCGAGGAGGAGAGCGGGATCCCGATCCTGAAGGACCTGCCCCTGCTCGGCTACCTCTTCAAGTCGACCCTCGAGACCACCGAGAAGACGACCCTCCTGTTCTTCATCCGGCCGCGCCTGATCGAGGGCAGCGACCTGCACCAGCCCTTCTGAGCCGCCCCCCGCGGCGGGCGCTACACTGACCTGCCGAACGGCCGGGAAGATCACCCCCCGCCGGTCGTCCGCCGCCCCGCATGAGGCTCCCCAGATTCAAAGGACGCAGCGCTCGACGACGCCGCTCCCCCCGCCCCGAGCGCCGCGGGGCCGCGCTGCTGCTCACGGTGCTCGTGCTCGCCGTCGTGATCGCGATCATCTACCAGATCCGGTCCGAGACGAAGACCGACGCCCGCGTGGGGCAGAATGACGTCGGCCTCTCGATCATGGAGCGCAGCATCGAGTCGGCCAAATGGGACGTCTACGAGCTGCTGCAGGTCGACGGGGAGGACGCCGCCGCGGCGGGCGAGGACCAGGGCGCGGGCCCAGCGCCCCAGGTCGGCGACGATGGAGGCGACGGGGCTGGCCTGGGGGGAGAGGGAGGAGGCGAGGAGGAGGCCCCGACCGACTCCTCGAAGGACGAGTGGGCGCGCGTGCAGCGCACGACCATCAACGACATCGAGCTGCGCATCCTCGTCGAGGCGGAGAATGCCAAGTACAACGTCCTTAATGTCCTGACCGAGGACGAGGAGCAGGCGGAGGAGGCCTTCCAGCGCGTCGTGCGCATCATCGACCTATTCCGCGAGGACACCGAGCTCGACGTCTCCAATCGCGAGGCGGAGGAGATGGCGCGTGAGATGCGCGACTTCCTCCTCGAGCGCAACCGCGGCGACTGGCCCCAGCCCGAGCTCCTGACCTTCGACGAGGAGCGGGAGGGCATGTTCCTGCCGATGTCCCTGCGCGATTTTCTCGTGCTCGAGTCCTGGCAGCCGCACTTCTTCCGCTGCTTCCGCGACTCCCTCGAGCGCCGCGTCCACAGCCTCGACCAGTTCCTGACCGTCTGGTCCTCCCCGGCCCTCGCCGAGGAGGACGAGGAGGAGGCCGAAGCGCCGGTGGAGCCCGCGGAGGACGAAGAGGACGGAGGAGACTCCCCGGAGGACATGCCCGGCGGGGGAGACGACGAACAGGAGCAATCCCAGGGGCAGGAGGAGCCCGCGGCCACCGAGGCGACCCTCGGCTACCGCGTCAACGTCAACCTCGCGCCCAAGGCCGTCCTCGCGGGCCTCTTCGACGACCGGGACGTGCGCCTGAGGTTCTGGGACGACGTCCTCGAGTACCGCAACCTGGACGAGGAAGAGGAGGAGGGCGGCGAGGGCGAGGAGCCGCTCTACGACCAGTTCAACGAGGAGATCCGCGACAAGCGCGCCTTCGAGTCCCTCGACGAGCTCGAGGAGGTGCGCTCCTGGGACGACTACGACGCCGAGACGCGGGGCCGCATCCAGGCCCTGCTCGAGACGCAGAGCGAGGTCTTCACGATCTACATCACGGCTCGCCGGGAGAATGGGGGTCAAGGACAGCTGTCCTCCTTCGCCGATCCGCGCGAGCGCGAGCGACTCGAGGAGCTGCCGGGCGGTGCGCTGGTGCGGACCGTGCGCACGGTCGTGTGGCGGCGCGCGGGGGACGACGGCGTGGAGGTCATCCCGATCATCCCGTGGGAAGTGCTCGACTACCGGCCCTTCGAGCTCGAGGACTACCCCGAGGACTACTACTAGGCGATGCCCGCCAAGAAGGGCCAGACACCGGACCGCCTGCGCCTGGAGGTCTTCCACCACCTCTTCGCCGCCGCCGGGGAGGAGATGGGCGTGACCCTGATGCGCTCCTCCTTCTCGCCCAATATCAAGGAGCGGCGAGACTTCTCCTGCGCCCTCTTCGATGGCGAGGGGCGCATGATCGCCCAGGCCGCCCACCTGCCCGTGCACCTGGGGGCCGCGCCCATGTCCGTCGCCGCGGCCCGGGAGGTCTGCGAGATGGAGCGCGGGGACGCCGTCCTCCTGAACGACCCCTACCGCGGCGGCACGCACCTCCCGGACCTGACCCTGATCTCCCCGGTCTTCCTGGGCCAGGAGCGGCGGCCGAGCTTCTACGTCGCCAACCGCGCCCACCACGCCGACGTCGGCGGCCACCAACCCGGGTCGATGGCCCCGGCCCCCGACGTGCACGGCGAGGGCTTGCGCATCCCTCCCACCCGACTGGTGCGCGGCGGCGCCGTCGACCGGGAGCTCGCGGCCCTGCTCTTCGCCAACATGCGCGTCCCCGAGGAGCGCGAGGCGGACCTGCTCGCCCAGTGGGCGGCGAACCGCGTGGGCGAGGCGCGCCTGCGCGCCATGGCCGAGGAGTACGGACCGGCCGAGCTGCGCGCGCGCGCGGCGCAGCTCATGGACTGGACCGAGGAGCTCAGCCGCGACCTCGTGCGCTCGATACCCGAAGGCAGCTGGAGCTTCGAGGACGAGCTCGAGAGCCCGGCCAATCACGGCAGCGAGCTCCTCGCTCGCTTGCGCCTGACGCTCACGAAGCGCCGCGGGCGCCTCGACTTCGACTTCCGCGACAGCGACGACCAGCTCGCCGGGGCGCTCAATACGCCGCGGGCCGTGCCGCGCGCCGCCGTCTTCTACTGCCTGCAGCAGCTCCTGCCCCCCGGCACCCCCGCCAACGACGGAGTGCTGCGCCCGGTGGAGATCCGGACTCGTCCGGGCAGCGTGATCGACGCCCGTTACCCCGCGCCCGTCGCGGCCGGGAACGTGGAAACGAGCCAGCGCCTCGTGGACCTGATCTACGGGGTCCTCTCCCAGGTCTGGCCCGAGCGCATCCCGGCGGCGAGCGCGGGCACCATGAGCAACTTGACCTTCGGCGGCGGGCCGGAGGAGGGCGAGCCGGCCTTCGCCTACTACGAGACGATCGCCGGCGGGGCGGCGGCGGGGCCCGCGGGACCCGGTGCCCACGGCGTGCAGACCCACATGACGAACACGCGCAACACGCCCATCGAGGCCCTCGAGGCGCAGCTGCCGGTGCGCGTCCTGCGCTACACCTTGAGGCGCGGCTCGGGCGGTCGCGGGCGCTTCGCCGGCGGAGACGGCGTCGTGCGCCGCCTACGATTCCGGCGCGACGTGAGCGTGGGCTTCGTGGCCGAGCGCTCCGGTCGCGGCCCCTGGGGCCTCGCGGGCGGCGGCAGCGGCAAGCCCGGCGGCGCGCGCCTGCGACTGGCGGGTGCGCAACGCGACCAGCGCGTTGCGAGCAAGGGTTCTCACCACCTGCCCGCGGGCTCGGAATTCGAGGCGCGGACACCGGGCGGCGGCGGCTTCGGCGCCTGAGGCGCGCCCCGGGGCGGAGACGGCGATCCGCCGCGACCTCCCACCGCCCGAGGGCCTTGCCCCCCTCAGTCCGACTCTGGACAATGGGCGCTTCCGACGAGCCTGCAGAAGCGGTCCCCGACCCTTCGCGAAGGCCGATCGCCCACCCCGCGCACGGGCAGCCCGTGGCGATAGTCATTCCGCACCAGACCCCCGCCCTCCACGCCGCCTCGACCCTCAGAATGCTCGCTGAATCCACCGATTCACCTGCGCTCCTGAGGGCCGACGCGACGCGGATGCCGGTGCTCTGGCACGGAAGCACTTTCACCACGGACTGCTAGCGCAGCGCGCCACCACTCCCACCCCGGCCTCCTCGCCCCATGCCTTCCCTCAGCGTTTTCGGAGCCCAGTGGGGGGACGAAGGCAAAGGCAAGATCATCGACCTGCTCTCCCTCGACGTGGACGTCGTCGTGCGCTACCAGGGCGGGGCGAACGCGGGCCACACCGTGATCGTCGGCGGCGAGAAGTACGTCCTGCACCTCGTGCCCTCGGGCATCCTGCACGCGGGACGCGTCAACGTGATCGCGGCCGGCCTCGCCGTCGACCCGGTGGCCCTGCTCGAGGAGGTCGACGGCCTGCGCGAGCGCGGCGTCGCGGTCACGGGGGAGAACCTGCGCCTGGCCTCCTCGGCCCACGTAATCTTCGCGCACCACCGCACGATCGACCAGCTCTCGGAGCGTTGGCGCGGCGCCGGCCGCATCGGGACGACGGGACGCGGGATCGGACCGAGCTACGCCGACAAGGCCGCCCGCACGGGCCTGCGCATCGGCGACCTGCTCGAGCCCGACACCTGCCGCAAGCGCCTGCGCGCGGCCCTGGCCGAGAAGAACGCCCTGATCGAGCGCGTGCACGGCGAGGACCCCCTCGACCTGGACGCCCAGATCGAGAGCTACGTGGCGCTCGGCGACCGGTTGCGACCCTTCGTCTGCGACGCGGGGGCCGAGGTGCGCAGCGCTTACCGCGCGGGCAAGCGCGTGCTCTTCGAGGGCGCCCAGGGCTTCTTGCTCGACCTGGATCACGGCACCTATCCCTTCGTCACTTCCTCGAGCACCGGCACCAACGGGATCCCCGCCGGCGCCGGCTTCCCGGCCAAGGACATCGAGCGCGCGGTCGGGATCGCCAAGGCCTACTGCACGCGCGTGGGGGAGGGGCCCTTCCCGACCGAGGACGAGGGGCCCGAGGGGGAGGCCATCCGCGCGGCGGGCAACGAGTACGGCGCCACCACCGGCCGGCCCAGGCGCTGCGGCTGGTTCGACACCGTGGCGATGCGCTACGCCCTCGAGCTGAACGGGGCCGAGGGCTTCGTGATGACCAACCTGGACGTCCTGAGCGGCTTCCCCCAGCTGCGCTGCGCGGTCGCCTACGTTCGGGACGGCGAGCGGGTCGAGGAGTTCCCCGCCGGCCAGGACCTCGACGGCTTCGAGCCGATCTACGAGACCCTCCCCGGCTGGCGGGAGGACATCGGCGCCGTGCGCGACTTCGAAGCCTTGCCGCAGGCGGCGCGGGACTACGTCCACTGGGTCGAGGAGCGCGTGGGGGCGAAGATCCTCATGCTCTCGGTCGGTCCCGACCGCGAGCAGGTCATCCCACGCGGCCTCTGAAGCCAACTCCCACCGCCTCCGCTCTTGAGCCCTCGAATCGAACGCCCGGACCTCGGCGGTCCCTTCCCCGAGCACCTCGCCGTCATCATGGACGGCAACGGGCGCTGGGCCGAAGGGCGCGGGCTACGGCGCATCTTCGGGCACCGCGAGGGGGTCAACTCGGTGCGCGAGACGACGACCGAGTGCGCGCGCATGGGGGTCAAGAGCCTGACCCTCTACGCCTTCTCGGTGGAGAACTGGAAGCGTCCGCGGGCGGAGGTGCGCTACCTGATGCGCCTCCTGCGGCGCTTCCTGATCGACGAGCGCCCCACCCTGATGGAGAACGGCGTGCGCCTGCTCGGCCTCGGACGCCTGGACGACATCCCGGCCGAGGCCCTCGCGACCTTGCGCGAGACCGAGCGCCTGACCGCGGAGAACACGGGGATGACGCTGCGCCTGGCGCTCTCCTACGGCGGCCGCACCGAGCTGGCGGACGCGACTCGCCACCTCGCGCAGGACGTGCTCGCCGGGAAGCTCCGCGCGGAGGAGATCGACGAGGAGACGCTGCGCCGCTACCTCTACGATCCCGAGACCCCCGACCCCGACCTCCTGATCCGCACGGCGGGGGAGATGCGCCTGTCGAATTTCCTGCTCTGGCAGATCTCCTACACCGAGCTGTACGTGACCGACGTCTGCTGGCCGGGATTCCGGCGCGAGCACCTCATGGAGGCCCTGCGCAGCTTCGCCCAGCGCGAGCGACGCTACGGGGGTCTGATCGAGGAGAGCCAGCCCGGCGGCGTCGAGGCCGAGCGCGCGTCCTGAGGCGGGCCGGCTGAGCCAGTCCACCTGAGCTAGTCCAATCGGGCTCGTCCATGAACCCCAAGCTCGCCCGGCTCGCGAAGCGCACCCTCGTCGGCGGTAGCCTCGTCGTCGTCGTGGGGCTCGTCCTCGACGCGGCCTGGGAGAGCGAGGACGGCTTCGTCGTGTGGGCGATCGGCGCGCTGCTCGCCGCCGGCTGCGTCTTCGAGGTGACCCGCATGCGGCGGATCCTGCCGCGTTCCCTCGTCCCGGCCTTCGTCCTCGGGCTGCTCCTGTCCCTCGTGCCGGGCGTCCTGCACTACTTCGGCGGCGGGATCGCCGATCCCGAGGAGTGGGGCATGCGAAGCTGGCTCAGCGGGCGCGGGGTCGTCCTGGCCTACCTCGCGGGCGCGGTCGGCGCGACCCTCGGCGCTCTGCTCTTCGCGCGGCGGTTGGCGGTCCCCGCGCGCGTGCTCGAGCTCTCGGCCCTGGTCTTCGCGCCCTTGCCGGCCCTGGCCCTCGTGTGGCAGGACTTCGGCCCGCGGGGTCTCCTGTCGATCCTGCTGCTGGCCAAGATCGGCGACGTCTTCGGCTACTACGTCGGCAACGCGATCGGCAAGCGCCACCCATTCCCGAACGTCAGCCCCGGCAAGACGACGGCCGGCTGCGTCGCCTCCCTCGTCGCCGGCACCGTCGCCGGAGGCGCCTGCGCATGGTTCGGCCTGCTCCCGGTGGAGGGGCGTGACCTCCTCCCCGGCTTCGTCGCCGGGGCGCTCGTCAACGTCGCGGCGCAGGCGGGGGACCTGCTCGAGAGCCGCTGGAAGCGCGCCGCCGGGATCAAGGACTCCGGACCCTGGTTCGGGCCCTCGGGCGGTTTCCTCGACCTCGTGGACAGCCTGGTCCTGGGCGTGCCCGTGGCTCTCTTGAGCTGGCCCTGGCTCCTGGGCTGAGCCGGGCCTCGTGCCGACCGACCTTAACCACTATCCGCCAGGGGGTTGCCTGTGCTGGCCCGAGCCGGGGTCGCGCGCATGGGAGGCCCCCGCGGACCCGCGTTGACAGCCCCGCCTCGGGGGGGCGATGCTCTGGCCCCCGCCGGAGCGCCCCGGAGCCGTCGGACCCCACCTTGATCGAGATCACCATTCCGCTCCAGTCCCGGGACGAGGCCGTGCTCGTCCTGGGTCCCTACGACCGCTTCGCCAAGCTCCTGCGGCAGTCCCTCGACATCGAGCTCTTCACCCGCAACGGCAACCTGCGGTTGAAGGGAGCCGACGGGGACGTGCTCGAGGCCAAGCGCCGCATCGACCACCTCCTGGGGAAGATCCGCAAGGGACGCGAGCTCAACCTGCGCTCGATCGAGGAGATCCTGCTGGGCAAGCCCGCCGAGCGCGCGGCCGGCGAGGCCGCTCCCGCACGGCAGGCCGCGCCCGCGGGGGAGGGGGGTGACGGCGCCTCCCCGGGCTTCGCCGCCAGCTTGCCGCGCAAGACGGGCGGTGGCGGCATGCGCCTGCGCACGCGACCGGTCGAGCCCCGCGGCGAGAATCAACGCCGCTACCTCGAGCTGATCTCAAAGCGCGACCTCGTGTTCGGGACGGGCGTCGCCGGCACGGGCAAGACCTTCCTCGCGGTGGCCTCCGCCGTCCAGGCCCTGCGCCGCGGCGAGGTGCGGCGGCTCGTCATCACCCGGCCGGTGGTCGAGGCCGGCGAGAACCTCGGCTTCCTTCCGGGGGATCTGCAGGCCAAGCTCAATCCCTACGTGCGGCCGATCTACGACGCCCTCTCCAGCCTGCTCGACTTCGAGGACGTCGTGCGCCTGGAGGAGGTCGGGGTGATCGAGGTGGCGCCCCTGGCCTACATGCGTGGCCGGACGCTGTCCGACTCCTTCGTGATCCTCGACGAAGCGCAGAACACCACCGTGGGCCAGATGAAGATGTTCCTGACCCGCATGGGCGAGGGCACGCGCATGGTCGTCACGGGGGACCCGACCCAGAACGACCTCGACACGCGGGTCAAGAGCGGCCTCAACGACGCCCTCTGGCGCCTGCGCGGCTACCAGGAGATCGGCATCGTCGAGTTCGCGCCCAAGGACGTCGTGCGGCACGCGCTCGTGGAGAAGGTCGTACGCGCCTACGACGCCCCGGGCACGCGTCGCGACGGCGGACGGGACCCGGGCCGCGACGCGGAGGGGGGCGAGGCTTGAGCCCCTGGCGGCGTCTCCTCGGCACCGGCACGCCGGCCCTGCGGCGCGTCTCTCTCGAGAAGGCCAAGGCCGTCGACTCGAAGCCGCGCAGCACGCGCCTGCCGCAGTTGGGCGAGAAGGTCACGATGGCCGTCGTCGTGACCCTGCTCGCGACCCTCTTGATCGGAGGCGGCGCGGAGCTCGAGGTGCGCGGCTGGCTGGGGCTGAGCGCCTTGATCGGCGTCTCGCTGCTCCTGTTCGTGCGCTACCTGCTCGACTTCCGCCGCCAGGTGCTGCAGTCCCTCGTGCGCACGGCGACCCTGGCGGGCTTCCTGCTGCTCGCCCTGGCGGCCCTGCGGGGCTTCCACGTCTTCGTGGGCCTCGAGCACGTGGCCTTCCTGCCGCTCTCCTTCGTCAGCCTGGTGATGGTCCTGGTCTGGGGGCGCTCGGTGGCCATCGAGTGCACGGCCTTCGCCGCGACGCTCCTGGGCCTCTACCTGTTCCTCCACGCCCGCGCGGGGGGCGTCGAGGTCGAGGGCCTCGTGATCGCGGTCTCCGGCGGGCTCGTCGGGGCCCTGACCGCCGACTCGGTGCGGCGGCGCTCGACTTTGATCCGCGTCGGGCTCGTGATCGGCCTGGCCCAGATGGTGGTCGCGGGCACCTTCCTCCTGATGCGCACGGGCGCGCCCGTCGAAACCGGAGACCTCCTGGCGCTCATGCTCCTCGGGCTCCAGGGCCTCGTGCTGGGCCTGCTCGTGTCGGGGCTCTTGCCGACGATCGAGAGCGTCTTCTCGGTGACCACCGACATCAGCCTGCTCGAGCTCGGCAACACCCACGAGCAGCCGCTCCTGCGCAAGCTCCTCCTGCAGGCGCCGGGGACCTTCCACCACTCCTACATCGTCGGCCTGCTTTCGGAGGCGGCCGCGGAGGCGGTGGGGGGCAACGCCCTGCTCGCGCGCGTCGGCGCCCTCTACCACGACATCGGCAAGCTCAACAAGCCCGGCTACTTCGCGGAGAACAGCCCCGAGGCCCGCGGGCGCCACCGGAGCCTGACGCCGGAGATGAGCCTCCTCATCATCTCGGCCCACACCCGCGACGGCGTCGAGCTCGGGCGCTACTACGGCCTGCCCGAGGCGATCCTCGACTTCATGCCGGAGCACCACGGCACCTCGCTGATCGAGTACTTCTACATCGCGGCCAAGAAGCTGCGCGGGGAGGAGAACGTCTCCGAGGAGAGCTTCCGCTACCCCGGTCCTCGACCGCGGCGCGTCGAGACCGCGATCGTGATGCTCGCCGACGCCGCGGAGGCGATCAGCCGCCAGATGCCCGACCCCAGCCTCGCGCGCCTGGAGGAGATGGTGCACGAGGTCGCCCTCAAGCGCCTGATGGACCGCCAGTTCGAGGAGTGCCCGATCACGCTCTCCGACCTGGCGCGCATCGAGGCGGCCTTCGTGCGCGTTCTGCAGGCGATCTACCACCAGCGGCCGACCTACCCGAAGGGCGGCAAGCCCAACCCGGCGGATCTGTCGCAGCCGAGCGAGGAGCGCCGCGCCGTGCTCGAGGAGGAGGGGCGCCGGGCGGAGCGCAAGGGGGCCCCGGTCGGGAGCCGCTCTTGAGCGTGGGGCTCGCCTGGGCCGTCGAGCGGCCTGCCGAGGTCGATCCCGCGCGCCTCGAGCACGCGGCCCGAGCCGCTCTCGAGCGCGGCGGACGTGGGGACGACCCCATCGACGTCGTCGTCCTCGGGGACGCGGCCCTGGCCGAGCTCCACGACCGCTTCCTCGGTGATCCCAGCCCAACCGACGTCCTGGCCTTCGACCTGGGGCCGGGGGGGGACGGACCGGCCGGGGAGGTCTACGTGAGCCTCGACACGGCCCGGCGCGTGGCCCAGCGTCGAGGGCTCGCTCTGGAGCGCGAGCTGGCCCTCTACGTCATCCACGGTTGTCTGCACCTCTGTGGCTTCGACGACCACGAGGCGCGGGAGCGCGAGCGCATGCGGCGCGCCGAAGCGGAGCTGCTCGCGGAGCTCGGCTACCCGGAGGACCCCGCTCCCCACGACGAGGAGCCGGTCGGAGGTTGAGTCGCGGCGGCTCCTCGGAGGGACGCGAGGGAAGCTCCCTGCCCGCTTTTCGAAGAAAATCTGCGCGCGTTCTCACCTCCGGTGTCGTGCGGCGAAACGCGCGCGTGCGGCAGCCATTCGGGGAATGCGCGCTCGATCCGAATCCCCGTGGAGTGGGGAGAAGCTCGAGCCACGGGCTTCGTCGCTTGATCTCGCCCTGGGAATCCTTATCCACGGAGCATTCCCGAGACCCTCCGAGACGAGCGAACGCTCGCGGGAGACGCCGACCCCTCTACATCTTGGACGAGATCGACGCACTGACGACGAAGCAGACTCGCGAGGGCAACGGTGTCGCGGCGGGGGACTACGGCCCCGCGACGGAACCCGAAGCCCGCGCGGAGGCCCGCGCGCCGGCCGCTGCGACCATCGTCGATCCCGAGACCGAGCCCCTGTGGGCGGCCTACCGCGCCGAGCCCAGCGACGAGACCCGCAACGCCCTGGTCGAGGCCTACCACCGCTTTGCGGCCGAGGTGACCCGTCGCTTCGCCGCCCGCCTGCCCCGCAGCGTGGACCGGGGCGACCTCGCCACAGCGGGGGACGTCGGCCTGATGAACGCCATCACGGGCTTCGACCCCGAGCGCGGCGTGCGCTTCGAGTCCTACTGCGAGCTGCGCGTCAAGGGAGCTCTGCTGGACGAGCTGCGCACCCAGGACTGGCTCCCGCGGCCCTGGCGCCAGCGGGTGGAGCACCAGAAGCGCGCCGTAGAGGCCCTGCGAGGCCGGGAGGGCCGCGAGCCCACCGACGAGGAGGTCGCGAAGGAGATGGAGATGCCGGTGGACCTCTACCAGCAGCTCTTCGGCGTTGGCTTGCCAGGGGTTCCCTCGGGCTCGATGGCCACCGACGGCACGGATGAGGACGGAATGATGAGCCTCGAGGTCGTCCCCGACCCCACGCCACTCGATCCCGACGAGGGACTGACGCGCGAGGAGATCCTGACCCTCGTCACGCAACGCCTGACCGAGCAGGAGTTCCGCATCCTCTACTTGCGCTACTGGGAGGGGATGGCCATGCGGGAGATCGGCGAGCTGACCGGCCTGTCGGAGTCCCGGGTGTGCAAGGTGCACACGCGCCTGATCGAGCGCCTGCAGGACCGCTTGCGGGTCCATCAGGAAGAAGCCTGAGCTCGGGGGCGGGGACGCCTCGGGCCGCTCGCCGCGGACAAAAAAGGGCGAAGGCACAGGACGCGGTCCCATGCCTTCGCCGTCTCGACTCGGATCCCCGGCCGGCGGGGATCGGGACGCGGTTTCCCACTCAGAGCATCAAGAGGCTGCTCTCCACGTCGGCGGGCGCGAGGGCCCTCGAGCCGAGAGGCGTACCGGAAGGATCTGTCCCCACGGATCCAGCGGATACGCATCTCCTCCAATCGCCAGCCGAGTCCGTCCCCACAAACGCGGCGGCGAGGCGGTAGCACGGCGTGCCCGGTGGGGTTTCCCCGCCGGGCCGCCGCCATCAACTCCCTTCCCAAGGAGGTCTCGAGGACTCGCGGGAGGGACTCCCCCCTCCGTGCACGGGTCTCGATCAGGGGCGAACGCCGGACGCCCGTCGGACACACCGGGTCCCGAGGCGCGGACCAATTCGGTCGCGTGCGGCCTCTGGGGGACCGGGAAAGGTGTTCGCATGTTCATGGCGTCCTGAGTGGCGTTCGCTGGGAATGCCCCACAGCGCGGGGGGGAGGCAGCAGCCCCGCTCCGACCCGAGGGCCGGAGCGGGGTGCGCGGGAGGGAGTGTCGAGTTCCCAAACCGCGACGTCCTCGTACCGAGTTGCAGGGATTCCGAAGGTGCCCCTCGGTGACGTCCGGCTTGGATCGACGACGTTCGGTAGCTCGGCTGCCCGCATGGGGCCCGTGGCTTTGCGCCCCAGCCTCGCGGCTGGTTTGCCCTTGTCGTGTCATCGAGAAGGCGGGGGAGAGTACTTCGAAATCGCAAATGGGCAAGCGACTGTCCCCGACTTCGTGCGCGAAAGCCTTTCCGATCGCCCCAAATCGGTATTCCTAGCGGAGTTGCGAGCGCGCCGGGGGGCGGATCTCCCGCCGTGACGGGCCTTTTTCAGCGGGAGGTCGGCCGGAAGCCGGCCTCAAGGGCGCACGCAGCCGTAGATCTCCAGCAGCTGGTCCAGCAGCCCCGGCAGGCTCGCCAGCTCGAGGATGTTGGGCGCGTCCGAGGGGGAGGAGTCGGGGTCGGGGTGGATCTCGAAGAAGAGGCCGTCGACCTCCCCCGTGGCCACGGCCGCCCGGGCGAGGAGCGGGACCCGCGCGCGGTCGCCCCCCGTCCGGCTGCCCAGGGCGCCCGGCTGCTGAACGGAGTGCGTGGCGTCGAAGACGACCGGCTGGCCGGCGGCCCCGAGGTCCGCCAGGCCCGCCATGTCCACCACGAGGCGGCCATAGCCGAAAGAGGCCCCGCGCTCGGTGACCAGCACGTCGTCGTTCCCGCTCTCGCGGCACTTCTGGACCGCGTTCGCCATGTCCCAGGGGGCGAGGAACTGCCCCTTCTTGATGTTGACCGCCCGCCCGGTCTCCGCCGCGGCGACGAGCAGGTCCGTCTGCCGACAGAGGAAGGCCGGGATCTGCAGCACGTCCGCCACCTCGGCCACTGCGCGGCACTGCTCGGGGGAGTGCACATCGGTCACGATCGGCAGCTCGAACTCCTCGCGCACCGCGGCCAGCCACTCGAGGCCGCGCTCGATGCCCGGGCCACGCTCGGAGGCGAGGCTCGTGCGGTTGGCCTTGTCGAAGCTCGCCTTGAAGACGGCGGGGACGTCCCGGGCCGCGGCGACCTCGCGCAGCTCGCCGGCGATGCGGCGGGTCAGCTCGAGGTCCTCGAGCACGCAGGGACCGGCGAGGAGGAAGAGGCGCTCGGGACCGAGGCGGGCCTTCTCGAGTTCGACGGTGCGGCGGGGAGAGTCGGGCATGATCAGGGGACGAGGAGCTGGAAGCGGAGGCCGGTGACCTCGATCTCGACCGGCGTGCGGCCCATCGGGTCGCCGTCGACATGGTAGGGCACGGGCTCGGCCGAGGTCACCCGGATGCGGCGGGCGCGGCGCATCTCGACCGGTCCGCCGGGGACGCGTCGCAGGAGGGTGCGCAAGGTGTACCGCAGGAGCCGCCAGCGGCCGCCGTCGGGGAAGAGGAAGACCTCGAACTGCCCGTCGTCCAGCACCCGCCCGGGACAGAGCTTGACGAGGCCCCCATAGTGGATGAGGTTGCTCGCCAGGACCTGGGAATAGCGACCCGCAAGGGGCTCTCCGTCGAGCTCGACCGTCAGGGGGGCCTGGCGCCAGCTCCAGAAGGCCCGCCAGGCCGCGGGGAAGTAGGACCACTTGGTCAGGGCGTGCCCGCGTCGCCGGCGGTCGACGTCCTGAACGACCTGAGCGTCGGGACCGACGCCCGTGATCAGGAAGCACAGCTCGCCGTTGACGTCGGCCACGTCGGTCTCGACCGTCTTGCCGCCGAGCAGGATGGCGAGGGAGCCCTCCACGTCCCGGGGCAGCCCGAGATCCGCACAGAGGGCGTTGCCCGTGCCCTGGGGCAGGACGCCCACGCGCACGACGGGGGCGCCCGCGGGGCGCTCGCGCAGGCCGGTCAGGATCTCGCGCAGGGTGCCGTCGCCGCCGACCGAGACGACGAGCTCGACCCCCGGGTCGAGGGCGGCGACGCGGGCTCGCGCCTCTCCCGCCTTCCTCGTCAGGACCAGCTCCACCTCGAGTCCGGAGCCCTCGAGGCCGGTGCAGAGCTCGCGCGCCACGCTCTCGCCCTTCCCGCGCCCTGAGACGGGGTTGGCGACGACCAGGGCGCGGCGGTCGGGAGCTTCGGCCTGCACGGCGGGCCAGTCTACCGGAAGCTCCCCGGCGCCGGCCCGTGGGGCGGCGCCTTGACCCCCTCGCCGACGGGCGCTTCCCTGGGGGCGTGGCGCGCGCAGCATCTCCTCGCCTCCTGGTCCTCGGCGGCTCCGGCTTCCTCGGCAGCCAGGTCGTGTTGCGGGCGGCGTCCATGGGGCTCGAGGTCGCGGCGGCTTGCCGGCACCCGGAGCGCGCGCCGGAGGCGGCGCGCCGCGCCGCGCGCTGGCTCGAGCTCGACGCGTCGCAGCCCGGGGCCGCGGCGCGCCTCCTCGCGCGGGAGAGGCCCGGGGCCGTGATCGTCGCCGCCGCCCTCGCGCGGGGCGCGGACTGCGAGCGCGCGCCGGAGCTCGCGACGCGCCTCAACGCGGAGTTGCCGGCCGAGGTGGCCGAGGCCTGCGCCGAGCAGAGCGCGAGGCTCCTGCACGTCTCGACGGACCTCGTGTTCGGCGGCGAGCCGCCGCGGCCCGCTGGCTTCCGCGAAGAGGACGAGGCGCGGCCGCTGCACGTCTACGGTCGCAGCAAGCTCGAGGGCGAGGGCCGGGTCCTCACCGCGCAGCCCGCCGCCCTCGTCGTGCGCCTGCCCCTGCTCTACGGCGACTCCCTCGGTCGCGGCCTGGGGGCTTCGGACTCCTTGCTCGCGGCCCTCGACGCCGTCGACGGGGGAGGGGAGCGACCGGCGCTGCTCGTGGACGAGCTGCGGACCCCCCTGGACGTCGAGCAGGCGTCCCGCGCCCTGCTCGAGCTGGCGGCGGGGGAGGCGAGCGGCCTCCTGCACGTCGCGGGCCCCGAGTCCCTGTCGCGCTTCGAGCTCGGCCGCGCGATCCTGGAAGGGCGTGGTCGTTCGGCCGAGGCGTCCTCCCGGCTCCAGGCCGTCGAGCGCGCGGAGCTCCCGCTCGTGCCCCCCCGGCCGCGGGACGTCTCCCTGGACGCCGGGCGCGCCCGGGAGCGCCTCTCCTTCCGCCTGCTCGCCCCCCGCGAGCGCTTCGCGTCGCGCCCCCGAAGCCCCGGAGGTTGACGGGCCCGCGGGGCGTCGTTGAAGTGTCGCGGCCACTTCTCCACGAACGAGGTCCCATGGAGCTCCCGACACGCTACACCCCCGCCGACCACGAGGAGGGCATCTACGCCCTCTGGGAGGCGAGCGGCGGCTTTCAGCCCACCCCCGATCCCAGCGGAGAGGGGCGCCGCTTCGTGGTCGCGATCCCGCCGCCCAACGTCACCGGCGCCCTGCACATGGGGCACGCCCTGAATGGAACCATTCAGGACATCGTCGTGCGCCACCGGCGCATGTGCGGCCACGAGACCCTCTGGGTGCCGGGAACCGACCACGCGGGCATCGCGACCCAGGCCGTGGTCGAGAAGAAGCTCTTCCAGGAGGAGGGCAAGAAGCGCGAGGAGATGGGGCGCGAGGCCTTCCTGGCGGAGGTCTTCAAGTGGAAGGAGGAGTACGGCGCCCGGATCCTGAAGCAGTTCCGGCGCCTGGGCGCCTCCTGCGACTGGACGCGCACGCGCTTCACGATGGAGGAGGGCATGAGCCGCGGCGTGCGCGTGGCCTTCGAGCGCCTGTGGAAGAAGGGCCTCGTCTACCGCGGCATGCGCCTCGTGAACTGGGACTGCGTGCTGCAGACCGCGGTCTCCGACGACGAGATCGAGAACGTCGAGCGCAAGGGCAAGCTGTGGTACATCCGCTACCCCCTCGAGGGGAGGCCGGGGGAGTTCCTGACCGTCGCCACGACGCGCCCGGAGACGATGCTCGGGGACACGGGCGTCGCCGTGCACCCCGAGGACGAGCGCTACAGCGAGCTCGTGGGGACGAAGTGCGTGCTGCCCTTCGTCGAGCGGGCCATCCCGATCCTGGCCGACGACACGGTCGAGCGCGAGAAGGGCAGCGGCGCCGTGAAGATCACCCCCGGGCACGACCCGGCGGACTACGAGCGGGGCGCGCGCCACCGCCTGCCGACGATCGTGATCCTCGAGAAGGACGGCAAGCTGAACGAGGAGGGCGGTCCCTTCGCCGGGCTGAGCCGAGAGCAGGCCCGCAAGCAGATCCTCGAGCAGCTCGAGGAGCAGGGGCTGCTCGAGAAGACCGAGGACATCGTCCACTCCGTGCCCCTCTCGGACCGCTCCAAGAGCGTCATCGAGCCCCTCGTCAGCGAGCAGTGGTTCGTGAAGATGGAGCCCCTCGCGGGCCCGGCGATCCAGGCCGCCAAGAGCGGCCGCCTGAAGTTTCGCCCCGAGCGCTGGGAGAGGGTCTACCTGCAGTGGCTCGAGAACGTCCAGGACTGGTGCATCTCGCGCCAGCTCTGGTGGGGGCACCGCATCCCGGTCTGGTACGACGAGGACGAGACGCCCATCGCCTCGGTGGAGGACCTCGAGCTGGGCAGCCCGCACCCCGTCAGCGGCAAGCCGATCGTGCGCCAGGACGAGGACGTGCTCGACACCTGGGCCTCGTCCTGGCTGTGGCCCTTCGGGACCCTCGGCTGGCCCGAGGACACCGACGACCTGCGCCGCTACTACCCGACCCAGTTCCTCTCGACCGCCCGGGACATCATCTACCTCTGGGTGGCGCGCATGGTCATGGCCGGCTACGAGTTCATGGACCAGCTGCCGGAGGAGGAGCGCTGCCCCTTCACGGTCTGCAACATCCACGCGACCGTCCTCGACGCCAAGGGCCGACGCATGTCGAAGTCGGCGGGAAACGGCATCGACCCGCTGGACATGATCGACCAGTACGGCGCCGACGCCGTGCGCTACAGCCTGATCCTCCTGACGAAGGAGGGGCAGGACACGAAGCTCGCTCCGGAGAAGATCGACCAGGGCTTCCGCTTCGGCAACAAGGTCTGGAACGCGGCGCGCTTCGTCATGATGAACCTCGAGGGTGAGCGCGCCGAAGGCATCTCCGCCGACGCCGCGCGCCTCGAGGACCGCTGGATCCTCTCGCGCCTACGGACGGTGATCGCCGAGACCCAGGCGGCCCTCGACGAGTACCGCCTGAACGACGCGGCCACCGGCCTCTACGCCTTCGTCTGGAACGACTTCTGCGACTGGTACCTCGAGCTCGCCAAGCCGCGCTTTTCGAATCCGGACGACCCGACGGGGCCCGCCGTGCGCGGGATCCTGGCGCGGGTGCTCGGCGACGTGCTGGCGCTCCTGCACCCTTTCACGCCCTACATGACCGAGCTCCTGTGGAAGGCGCGCAGCGAGGCCCTGGGGCTGACGGAGCCCGCGCTCCTGATGAACAGCCCCTTCCCGGACGGGGCGGGCCTCGAGTCGGATCCCGCGGCCGAGGCGGAGATGCAGCTCGTCCAGGACGTCGTGCGGGCCGTGCGCCAGGTGCGCATGCTCACCCAGGTCGGCGAGCGCAAGCCGCTTGCCGCGACCCTCTCCGCGCCCCGCGCCGAGGACCGCCGCGCCCTCGAGGAGCACGCCCCCGCCGTGCGCGCCATGGCCCACCTCGAGCAGTACGAGGTCGCCGGCGAGCTCGAGCGACCCGCGGGCACCGTCAGCGCCGTCTCCGGCTCGATCCAGGCCTTCGTGAACCTGGGCGGTGACGTGGACCTCGAGGCCCTGCGGACCGTCTTCGACAAGCGCGCGGAGAAGCTCGGCAAGAACCTCGAGGCCGTGGACAAGAAGCTCGGCAACCCGCGCTTCGTCGAGAACGCCGACCCCGAGCTCGTCGAGACCGAGCGCGCTCGCCGCGCCGAGCTCGAGGTCGAGCTCGAGATGCTGCAGCAGAACCTGGCGGCGATCTGAGCGGGGGTGGCGGGGCCCAGCCCCGGCGCGGGCTCAGCGCCGACCGAGCTGCCGGAGGGCGCTGAGGGCCCGCTCGTCCTGCGGATCGATCTCGAGGGCTCGTTCCAAGGAGGCCACGCCGGCCTCGAGCTGGCCGATCTGCACCTGGCAGACGCCGATGCCGGCCCAGGCGGTCGCGGAGTCGGCGTCGAGCCGCAGGGAGTTGGCGAAGGCCTGCGCCCCGGCCTCGAACTGCCCGGCCTTGACCTCGGTGATGCCGAGGGAGCGCCAGGCGTTGACGAGGGTCGGGTCGAGGTCGACCGCCTTCGCGAAAGCCTCGCGGGCTCCGTCCAGGTCCTCGTCGACGAGCCGCAGGCTGCCCAGGGTCTCCCAGGCGGGCCCGAAGGCCGCGTCGAGCTCGAGGGCCTTGTCCAGCGCCGCGAGGGCACCTTCGCGGTCCTGGCGGATGGCCAGGAGGCGCGCCCGGCCGTACCAGGCCAAGGCGTCGTCGGGCACGTACTCGAGCGCCAGGTCGAAGGCTTCGCCGGCGCGGTCGGGTTCGCCCGCGGCCAGGAAGTAGCTGCCGGCCCGCGCCAGGGCGTCCGCCAGCCGGTCGGCTTCCCTCGGTCGCGCGCTGGGCGGGCCGAGCTGCTCGCAGGCCTGCTCGATGTAGAAGCGCGCGATGGCGGGCTCGGCGCGATCCAGCAGGCGACGGATGACCTCGAAGAGCGGAAGGGGACCGGCCTCCCCCAGGGCGCTGCCGGCGAAGGGGGCTCCCGCGAAGGCCGGCCGCTCCTCGGCGAGGGAGCGCAGGTCCCGGGCCACCACCGCGGCCTCGACCGGCCCGCGGTAGATGAAGGCGATGCGACCCTCGGCGTCGAGCAAGAAAGAGGTCGGGACCGCCATCTCCCGCTGGCGATCGATGGCCAGGGTCTGCAGCAGGTCGAAGAGCCCGATCCAGTCGGCGGGGGCGAGGCCGGCGCCGAAGGGCAGGTCCAGTCCTTCCCAGGCTTCCCGGGCGGCCGCGGGGTCCTGGTCCACGGAGAGCGCCAGGACGTCCATCTCGAGGCCCTCCCAGGACTCCCGGTCGGCGCGCCAGGCGCGCAGCTCGCCGATGCAGTTGGAGCACCAGCTGGCCCAGAAGTTCAGCAGGCGCGGCCGCTCGCCCTGCGTGGACAGCGCCTCGCCCGTGAAGGCGTTGGCCACGAGCTCGGGCACGGGCAGGCGCTGTGTGATCGCGATGCGCGCCAGGTCGGGCGTCTCCTTGCCCTTCGGCACGGAGGGCTCGAGGCCGGCGCCGCGGGCCGTGGTCTCCACGGCAAGGACCTCGGCGTTCCCCTCGCGTAGGCGATAGCGACCGCCGACCTGCAGGCCGTCGAAGTCCTGCCACTCGCCCCCGGGCCAGCGGACCCGGACTCCGTCGATCCGGCCGGCGTCGCCGAGGCCGAAGTGCATCCAGCCGCTCGACTGGGAGAGGTAGCCGCTCCCCAGGCGCCGCTCGTCCACGAGCAGGCGTCCACCGGCGCGCACCTCGACCCGGGCGCCCACGGCCTCGGAGTTCGAGCCGGCCCCCTCGAGCGCGAGCCGCAGGAAGCCCGTCGGCGCGGCGCCGTTGCGCAGGTACTGGAGCTGGGGCGCGTTGCGGTTGGCCAGCCACAGGTCGAGGTCGCCGTCGTCGTCCCAGTCGACCTGGACGACCGAGCGACCGTCGTGCTTGAAGGCCAACCCCATGGTGTTCGAGACGTCCACGAAGGTCCCGTCGCCGGCGTTCCAGTAGGCGCAGTCCATCTCGCGGCCGCTCCAGGACTTGCCCTCGCGGATGAGGCGGTTGACCGCGGCCCAGCCGTCGGCGTAGTCGAGGGTCAGGGTCTCGCCGGTGGGGGAGTGCGACGGCACGCGTCGCCAGAAGAAGCTTCACAAGTCCTTCGTCTCGACGTTCGTGATGAAGCCGTTGGGGACGAAGATGTCCTCGCGGCCGTCGTTGTCGAAGTCGGTGAACTCGGCGCCCCAGGACCAGCGTCCCATCCAGACGTTCGACTCGACCGTCACGTCGCTGAAGGTCCCGTCCCCATTGTTGCGGAAGAGGGAGTTGCCGCGGGCGTGGCGCTGGAAGCCCTGGCGCGTGTCTTGATCTGCCGTGGACTTGAAGCGCCGCTGGTAGGCGATGCGCTGGCCCGCCGAGGAGAACATGTTGCTGACGTAGACGTCGAGGTGTCCGTCGCCGTCGTAGTCGCCCCAGGAGACCCCCATCCCCGCGGAGATGTCCTCCACCCCCGCCTCGCCGGCGACGTCCGTGAAGCGGCCGCCGTCGTTGCGATAGAGGTTGTTGCGGCCGAAGTCGTTGGCGACGTAGAGGTCCGGGTCGCCGTCCCCGTCGTAGTCCGCCCAGCTCGCCGCGAAGCTGAAGCGCTCGTTGTTCTGGTCGAGGCCGACGGCCGCCGTCGCGTCCTCGAACTCGAGGCCGCCGAGGTTGCGGTAGAAGACGTTCGGCGGGCCGTTGTTCGCGTCGTGGTAGGGCGCCGGCAGTCCGCTGCGGGTGTCGGAGGTCGCGTAGCTGCAGCAGTAGAGGTCGACGAGCCCGTCCCCGTCGGCGTCCGCGGCCGCCAGGCTGTAGACGCCGGGGTTCGGCAGGACGCGCACGACCTCGTAGCGTCCGCCCTCGGTCCGGCGGGCGAGGGCGATGCCGACGCTGGCCGCCACGAGCAGTTCCTGTCGCCGGTCGCCGTCCAGGTCGCAGAGCAAAGCGGCTCGCGAGTCGTCCAGCCAGTCGATCCCGAGCTCGGCGGCGCGCTCCTCGGCGCTGCCGTCGGCCGCTTGGACGAAGAGCCGGTTCGGCAGGCCGCCGCCCTGGAGTACGTAGACGTCCTCCAGGCCGTCGGCGTCGAAGTCGCCCACGCAGAGCCCCGAATGCCCGTACTGGTTCATCCCCGCGCCGCGCTCGATGCGCGCGCACCAGTCGTCGGTTCCCCGCAGGAGCTGCTCCTCCCAGCAGCGGTTGCCGGCCAGGACGGCCTCGCTGCAGTCCTCGAAGCGCTCCCCGTCCGAGGAGCTCTCGGTGTAGGCGGAGACCTGGATCTCGCGGAGGACGAGCTCCTCGCCCTCGATGCCCCACTCGCAGAGCCAGATCGCGTCGGACTGGCTCGCGCCCCCTTCGCGGTCGGTCCAGAGGCGGAAGAGCCCCTGGGTGGTGAGGCGTTCCGCGCTGTGCTGGGCGACGCGCACGACCTTGACCTTGACGTGCGGCTCGCCGCCCTGGCCCTGGGGGGCGCGCAAGTCGTTCAGGGCCTCGGCCAAGGCGTCGCGGCCGACCCGCGACTCGGGCGAGATCGTCCCGCGGGCGACGCGCAGCTCCGCGCCGTCGCGGAGCGTCTCGAGCTCGCTCGGCCGGAGCTGGGTGGTCCGGACCTCCGCGGACACGAAGGCGGGGAGGTCGGCGGCGGTGGCGGGCGCCTCGCCCAGGGCGGCCCGGGCCAGCTCGCCGAGCAGCTCCTGGGCGCGGGAGGAGAGCACCTCCGTGCTCCAGCCCTCGAGGGCCGGGTCCACGTGGGCCAGGACGCCGTCGAGGCGATCATCGCAGGCGCGGCGCTCCTCGGGGATGGCCGAGGTCCCTTGGGGGGAGGTCAGGGCCGGGGCGAGGGCCAGCAAGGCGATGGAGACGGTCGAGCTCATGTCGCCATGATCTCCGACCGCCGAGCACCGCGCCAGAGGGGCGGAGCTCGAATCGCGGGATTCGAGCTCCGTCCGGCGCTCCCCTCGGATTCAGCGCCAGGTCGAGTCGAGCAAGCCCTCGGCGAAGCGCAGGCCGAGCATCGCCTTGAGACCCTTGCGCGAGCGACCCTTGATGAAGAAGGAGACCTCGAGCCACTGCTGCTGCACCTCGATCTCCTCGGTGGCCTCGGGGTCCTTGGGGTCGTTGGCAGAGACCTCGATCATGACGGTGCGGTCGACGACGTTCGCCGTCCCCATGCCCGCTTTCGGATTTCCGTAGTCGAGGTCGGTGGCCGGCATGGCGGCCACGGGCGTGCCGCTCATGTCGATGAAGAGGTAGTTGTCGACCGAGGTGTCGATCTCGAGGAACTCGTCGACCCGCAGCGTGGTCTGCTCGGGCTCCGCGGCGGCCTCCTCGCCCTCGACAACGACCTCCTCTTCGCCCTCTTCCTTGCGGGGCGGGTACTTGCCGGCGCCACGCAAGGCGATCATGTAGGTCCCGGCGCGGATGGCCGGTTCGACCAGGTCCTGGTTCGTGACGAGGACTCCGAGGTGGTAGATCTCGTCGGTCTGGCTGCCCTTGCGGATGTCGCCGAGGCCGTTGACCTGGAGGCTCTTGACGGGCGTGTAGAGGACGTAGTCGTAGCGCTCGATGACCTCGTAGTCCGGCACGTCCGAGCCGGCGTTGGACGAGATCCAGCGGTCGCGCGCGATGACCTGGTTCGAGTCGAACTCGACCGGGCCCTTCGAGTCCTGGGGGCGGATCGCGTTGGGGATCGCGTCGAGGGCGATGTTGGCGAAGTCGAGGCCCTGCTTGACCGAGCCTCCGACGCGGAAGCCGAGGTGGCTGGCCTTCTGCTGGCGATCGAATCCGCCGCGGGTCGAGGCTCGGGCGAAGATCCAGCTGTTCTGCTGGCTCCCGCCGCGAGTGACGCGCCGGTCTGGACTGAACTTCGGGCGCCGGTCGATCTCCTTCACGAGGCGGCCCTTGCCGACCTTGAAGGACTGGTGCTTCCACTTCGGGTACTCGACGTAGCGCGAGCTGGTCCACTCCCAGACGTTGCCGTGCAGGTCCTGGAGGCCGAGGGGGCTGGCGCCGCCCGGGTACCGACCGGCCTCGACGATGTCGCTGGTCGCGCGCAGCTCCTTCGTCACGCACTTGCCGGTCTCCCACTCCTCGCCCCAGGTGAAGTTGTTCTCGGTGTTGGCGCGAACGGCCCGCTCCCACTCGAACTCGGAGAGGAGGCGCAGCCCGGCCCACTCCGCGTAGGCCCGCGCGTCCTGGTAGTCCACGAAGACCACCGGCTGCTTGGCGAGCTCCTCGGGCATCTCCCACTCGGCGCCTTCCCAGTTGCGCTCCCACCAGTAGAACTCGTCGAACTTCTTGCGCTCGGGGACTCGCTCGCCGGCCTCCTTGGCGGCGCGGCGCTTCTCGGCCTCCTCCTCGAGGAAGGTCTGCCGCGCGACGTCGAGCGCCGGCGCGCCCCACTTCAAGGGCGGCTGGGCGCCCGTCGCCAGCACGAACTGCCGGTACTGTTCGTTCGTGACCTCGGTCACCGCGCAGAAGAAGTCGTCGACCGTGACCGTGTGCTGCGGCACCTCGGAGAGGAAGCCCGCGGCCAGCTCCTGGGCCTCGGTGTGCTCCTCGATCAGCTCCTTCATGTCGTCGAAGTCCGTGCCGACCTTGGTGCGTCCGCCCGGGACGAGTACCAAGCCGGGGGGCGAGAGGGTGTCCTTCGCCGGAGCGGGGCGAGTCGCGGCGGGCCCGTTCACGACGGGGCCGGTTGCGGTCGCGGAGGAGGAGGGGCTCGCGCAGGCCGCGAAGGCGGCCAGGGTGGTCGTGAGGAGTTGCATGGACAGCGGTCGTTGGCTTGCGGGGTCGTCGGCTGTCGGGGACCGAATCACGGATCCGGGGGCCCGCCGAATAGCCGACTGGAGCCCCCGAGTTACGGTTCCCGAGCGCAGATGTTACCCAGCTCGGGGCCCGCGCCGGGCCAAATCCGGGGCGCGCCCCCGTCGAGGGGCCGTGCGGCCGCGGGGCCTAGCCCTCGAGCTTCACCCCCGCCGCGACCAGGTCCTTCTGGGGCTGGGCGATCCACTCCTCCCCGTGCACGTCGAGGAGCTTCTGGAACTCGTCGATCACGTCCGGGTCGAAGGCCTTGGCGCGGTACTCGGCGAAGAAGGCCTGGGTGCGGTCGAGCTCCCAGACCGGCTTGTAGGAGCGGCGGGTCGAGAGGCTGTCGAAGACCTCGACCACGCCCAGGATGCGGCCTGGCAAGGAGATCTCCTCGCCGGCGATGCCCCGCGGGTAGCCCTGGCCGTCCCAGCGCTCGTGGTGCTCGGCGACGTAGGTGCAGACCTCCGTGAGGTGGGGGTGGGCCCCCAGCTTCTCCGCGCCGAGCGCCGGGTGCCGCTTGACCTCCTGGTACTCCTCCGCGGTGAGCTTGCCCTTCTTGGTGAGGAAGCCCAGATCGTCGAGGTAGATCTTGCCGTAGTCGTGGGCGATGGCGCCCAGCTCGAGGCGCTCCATCGTGTAGCGGTCGAGGCCGAACTTCTCTCCGAGGATGCGGGAGTAGCGCCGCGTGCGCTCCGCGTGACCGGCGGTGTACGGATCGACGCGCTCGATCGTGCTCGAGACCATCCCCGAAAGGATGTCCACCAGCTCGGCGAAGTCGAGGCGGTGATCCCCGGACGAGAGCCGTCGCTCGCGCAGGGCCTTCTGGACCATCGCCGCGAGCACCACGGGGTCGACCGGCTTCTGCAGGTAGTCGGTGGCGCCCTCCTTGATCGCCGCCACGGCGCTGTCGATGGCCGGGTAGCCGGTCATCAGCACGACGACGGCGCGCGGCTGGAGGCGGCGGCAGGCGGAGAGCACCTGGTGCCCTTCCGAGCTCCCGTCGAAGACCACGTCGGTGACCACCGCGTCGAAGGTGATCGTCTCGAGCAGCCGGATGGCGCCGGACGCCTGGTGGCAGAGGCTGACTTCGAAGCCCTGGCTCTCGAGCACGGCGCCCATGATCTCGATGGTGGCGCGCTCGTCGTCGACGAGCAGCACGGTCGGTCGCGGTTCGGTCATCCTTCCTCGGGCCTCCATGGGGGTCGGCTCGCCCCTTGTACCAACCGTGCCCCCGGATTCAACAGCCGGCGGGCCCGGAAGGGCGGCGCGAGGACCGGTCGGAGCGCGGCGCGCGCTATCCTGGGCACCGTGAAGAGCGATGCGAGCGAGCGGGAGTGGAGCGTGGGGGAGGTCGACGCCGGCCAGCGGCTCGACCGCTTCCTCGTCGAGCGCCTCGAGGGCTGGTCGCGCTCGCGGCTGCAGGGCCTGATCCGCGACGGCCTCGTCGAGGTCGGCGGCCGCGCCGAGCGCAAGGCGGGCGCGCCCCTCGCCGCGGGGGCGAGCGTGCGCGTCGAGCTCCCGCCCCGCGATCCGAAAGCCACCCCGGAGCAGGGCCGCAGCCTGGTCGTGCTCCACGAGGACGAAGCGCTGCTCGTCGTGGACAAGCCCGCGGGCCTCTTGACCCACCGCCTCGAGTCGGGGGCCGAGGTTTCCCTGGCCGAGTTGGCGGAGGCCCGCTGCGGGCCCCTGCCCAGCGTCCAGGGCGAGGGGCGCCCCGGCATCGTCCACCGCCTCGACCGTCACACGAGCGGAGTCGTCGTCCTCGCCAAGCAGGCGCCCGCCCTCGAGGCGCTCTTGCGTCAGTTCCGCGACCGAGAGGTGAAGAAGACCTACGCCGTCCTGACCGCCGGCGAGCCACGCTTCGCCTCCGACTGGATCGAGGCCCCCCTCGGCCGCGACCCCCGTCGCCCCGACCGCGTCCGCGTCCTCACGCCCGCGGAGGGGGGCCGCGAGGCCGCGACCTTCTACGAGGTCCAGGAACGCCTCGACGGCTTCACCTACCTGCACTGCTTCCCCAAGACCGGCCGCACGCACCAGATTCGAGTGCACCTCAACCACCTCGGCCTCGAGGTGCTCGGGGACACCGTCTACCGCCTGCGGAACTCCAGGCTGCCCTCTCTCCCTCCGGAGGCCCCGAAGCCGCGCAGGCAGATGCTGCACGCACTGCGCCTCGAGCTGAAGCACCCAGTGAGCGGGGAGCCGCTCGAGTTCGAGGCGGAGTTGCCAGCCGACTTCGGTGCATTGCTCGCGTGGTTGAAGTCGAGGTCGAGCGGCTAGCGCGCTCCCAGACAGAGGCAGGAACCTAGGAACCACAAGAACCTAGGAATCCAGAAGCGGGTCGATTCGCCTCCCGCAGCTGATGCGGTTCCATAGACCATGAAAGAGAACGGCCGGAGCCCCAAAGGGGCTCCGGCCGTCCTTGCTGCTGACTGACAGCGAGCCGTGTCAATGGCTGTTGCGGAATGGCGCGCTTCTGGATTCCTAGATTCTTGTGGTTCCTAGGTTCCTGCCTCTGTCTGGGGAAACAGCTGGCAGCCCGACCCTCACCGCCTCCGCACGAACACCGGGTCGAGATACCGGGCCCCGAGCTCCTTCGCCCGCTCGCGCTCCACCGGCGTTGGCACGTCGATCTCAGATTCGATCCCGAGGCGCAACGCGAAGACCCTCCGCAGCTCCTGGGCCAGCTCGCCGGGGTCGACCGCGCCGCAGACCTCCTCGAGGGTCGCGATCTCTCCTTCGAGGTCGGAGGTCGCGAGCTTGATCGAGCCGTGGTGCAGGACGCGGCCGTCCTTGCGGCGCTGGGCGGAGCCGACGCCCTTCTTGTCCTCCCAGACGAGGTCCTCGCAGGTGGAGTGGTGGAAGCACATCCCCGTGCCTTCGCGCTCGGAGGCGAGCTCGCGGCCCTTGCCGCGTAGGTCGGCGCGCACGCCGAAGCGCTCGAGGGCGGCGGCGATGGCGAGGTGGATGCGCTGGTAGGACTCGCCGATCGTGCCGGCGAAGAGGGCGTCCGTGGCGGGGGCCGTGAAGGAGTAGGTCAGCTCGCCGACGTGGTGGATCGCGCCGCCGCCGGTGATGCGGCGCACGACGGCGCCGGCGCGCCCCGCGCCCTCGACCTCGGCGAACTTCTGGAAGTAGCCCAGGGAGAGGGTGTCCGGCTTCCAGGAGTAGAAGCGCAGCGTCGGCGGCGCCTCGGGGTCGAGCAGCAGGGCCTCGTCGAGGCCCATGTTGAAGCCGGGGGGCGCGCCCCAGGTCGTGATGGAGCGCCAGGCCCCCATGGTGGCGGACCGGCTAGCTCGCCGGCGTGTAACGCAGGATGGGTTGACGCACCGCTCGTCCCTCGTCGAGACGCCCGACGGGAGTCGTGACCGGCGCCCGGTGCAGCTTCTCGGGGTCGGTCGCGGCCTCCGCGGCGATCAGGAGCATGTCCTCGACGAAGGCGTCGAGCGTCGACTTCGACTCGGTCTCGGTGGGCTCGATCATCATCGCCTCGGAGACGACGAGCGGGAAGTAGATCGTCATCGGGTGGTGCCCGAGGTCGATCAGCCGCTTCGCGATGTCCAGGGCGTGCACACCGCTCTCGCGTTGCTTGCGCGTGTTGCAGACGAACTCGTGCATGCACACGCGGTCGAAGGGCAGGTGGTAGGCCTCGCGCAGCTTGGCGCGCAGGTAGTTGGCGTTCAGCACCGCGTTCTCCGCCACGCGGCGCACGCCCTCCGCGCCCAGGCGGCGCAGGTAGGCGTAGGCGCGCACGAGCACGCCGAAGTTCCCCGGCCAGCCGCGGAGCATGCCGATCGAGTCGGGGGCGTCGTAGTCGAGGCGCAGGCCGCCCTCCTCCTCGACGACGCGCGGCACCGGGAGGTAGCGCTCGAGGGCCTCGGTGACGCAGATCGGCCCTGCCCCCGGACCCCCGCCGCCGTGGGGCGTCGAGAAGGTCTTGTGCAGGTTGATGTGCATCATGTCGACCCCGAAGTCCGCCGGCCGCGCGACGCCCATGATGGCGTTGAGGTTGGCTCCGTCCATGTACACGAGGCCACCCGCGGCGTGGACCTTCTCGCAGATCTGCGCGATGTTGGTCTCGAAGAGCCCCAGGGTGCTGGGGTTGGTGATCATCAGGACGGCGGTGTCGTCACCGACCTTGGCGTCGAGGTCCTCGAGGTCCACCAGGCCGTCGGGGCCCGACTTCAGCTCGACCGCCTTCATCCCGGCGATGGTCGCCGAGGCGGGGTTCGTGCCGTGGGCCGAGTCGGGGATCAGGACCTTGTCGCGTTGGTGCTGCCCCTGGGCGTGGAAGTGGGCGTGGGCCACGAGCAGGGCCGTCAACTCGCCCTGGGCCCCGGCGGCGGGGTGCAGGGTGACGCCCGGGAGCCCCGTGATCGCGGCCAGGCCCTCGGCCAGCCGCTGCATGACGCTCAGAGCGCCCTGCACGCGCCCCGCGTCCTCCTCGGGGTGGACGTCCGCCAGCCCGGGGATCTGCACCAAGGCCTCGTTCGTCACCGGGTTGTACTTCATCGTGCACGAACCCAACGGGTAGAAGCTGTCGGTGATCGAGATGTTCTTCTTCGACAGCAGCACGTAGTGCCGGACGAGGTCGAGCTCACCGACCTCGGGCAGGAGCGGCGGCTTCTCGCGCAGCGCGGCGCTCGGCAGGGCGGAGAGGTCGGCCGGGGGCACGTCGAGCTTCCCCAGGCGCAGGGTGCGCTGACCGGGGCGGCTCTTCTCGAACAGCAGGGTGTCCTTGTTCATGGTGGGCCTCGGGTCGCTGCTTCTAGGCCACGGGGGCGGCGGCGGCGATGTTCGCCAGGGTCGTGACGAGGCGGTCGATCTCCTCGCGGGTGTTCAGCTCGGTGAAGGCGAGCAACAGGAGGTCGTCGCCGAGCTCGGGGTACCAGCGGGAGAGGTCGAGGCCGCCGATCATCCCGGCCTGGTCGATGGCGCGGTTGATCTGGGCAGCGGGGATGGGGCAGCGCAGGACGAACTCGTTGAAGGAGCCCGAGTCCGCGTAGGGCAACTCGAAGCCGGGCAGGTCGCCGAGGGCCTTGGCCGCGTACTGGGCCTTGGCGAGGCAGTGCTCGGCCACCTCTCGCAGCCCCTCGGGACCGGCGGCGGCCATGTAGATCGCGCCGCGCAGGGCGATCAGGGCGTTGTTCGTGCAGATGTTGCTCGAGGCCTTCGCGCGCCGGATGTGCTGCTCGCGGGTCTGGAAGGTCAGCGCGAAGCCGCGCCGGCCCTCGCCATCCACGGTCTGGCCGACGATGCGACCCGGCATGCGCCGCACGTGTTCCTGGGCGCAGGCGAAGAGGCCGAAAGAGGGGCCTCCGAAGGCCGGCGGGTTGCCGAGGCTCTGGCCGTCGGCCACGGCGATGTCGAAGCCGGCCCGTCCGGGACTCTTCAGGAGCCCCAGGGAGATCGGGTAGGCGCTGCAGATCGAGACGGCGCCCGCCTCGCGGCTGGCCTTGGCCACGCCCTCGATGTCCTCGATCACGCCCAGGGTGTTCGGGTTCTGGACCAGCACGGCGCAGGTCGAGTCGTCGACGAGGCCGCCGAGCTCCGTCCGCCCGTTCGCTCCAAGGGGCGCCTCGACGAGCTCGATGCCCGTCCAGCGCAGGTAGGTCTCCAGGGTGCGGCGCGTGTGGGGGTGGACGCCGCGCGAGACGACGACGCGGTCGCGGCCGCGGACCATGTTCGCCGCCATGATCACGGCCTCCGCGGCGGCACTGCAGCCGTCGTACATCGAGGCGTTGGCGATCTCCATCCCCAGGAGCTCCGCGACCATCGTCTGGAACTCGAAGAAGACCGTCAGCGTCCCCTGGCTGCCCTCGGGCTGGTAGGGCGTGTAGGCGGTCACGAACTCGTGGCGCCCCTGCAAGGAGTCGACCACCGTGGGGATGAAGTGGCGGTAGAGGCCCGCGCCGAGGAAGCTGCCCTTCGAGTGCGGGGCGCCCGCGAGGGGGGAGTTCCAGGAGGCGAGCTCCGCGACCTCCGCCCGTAGCTCGTTCTCGGAGAGGCCCGCGTCGATGGGCAGGGCCTCCTTCAGGCGTAGCTCGGCGGGGATCTGCTCGAAGAGGTCGTCGACGCTCTTCACCCCGATGGCGGCCAGCATCTCCGCCCGGTCGGCGTCGGTGTTCTGGATGAAGGGCATGGTCTCTCTCGCGGCGGCGCCGCCGGGGGGCTTCGCGTCAGTTCTGCTTGGCGAGGAGGTCCTCGTAGGCGGCGGCGTCGAGCAGCTTGCTCGTGTCCTTGTTGCCGAGCTTGATCTTGACCATCCAGCCACGCTCCCAGGGGTCCTCGGCCACGATCTCGAGGTGCTCCTCGATGGCCGCGTTGACCTCGATCACCTCACCCGCGAGGGGCGTGTTCAGGTCGGCGACGGCCTTGACGGACTCGATCTCGCCGAAGGTCTCGCCGTCCTCGAGCTGCCGGCCCGTCTCGGGCAGGTCGCAGTAGACGAGGTCCCCCTCGTTGCCGCTCGAGAGCTCCTCGACGGCGAAGTCGGTGATGCCGATGATGCCGGTGTCACCGTTGATCTTGATCCACTCGTGGGAGGGCAGGTAGAAGCGATCGTCGGGGCGCATGATTCGTGGCGGCCGGGGGCCGCGGAGGGAGTCAGGGGTCGTGAGGAACGGGAGCGGGCCGGGCCTACTTCCGCGTGCGTGAGTAGAAGGGGAGCTGGCAGAGCTCGACGGCCTGGCGCTTGCCGCGGATGTCCATCTCGAGCGCCGTGCCCGGGCCGGCCAGGTCGATGGGCACGTAACCCGTGCCGATGTTCGTGTCGAGGGTGGGGGAGACGGCCCCCGAGCAGACCTCGCCGACGGCCTGGTCGCCGCGGAAGAGGTCGTAGCCCTGGCGCGGCACGCGCTTGCCGGCGGTCGTGAAGCCGACGAGCTTGCGCCGCGGGTCCTTGCGGACGCGGTCCAGGGCCTCGCGCCCGATCCAGTCGCCCTTCTCCTCGGCGAAGGAGATCGCGAAGCCCAGGTCGGCCTCGATGGGGTTGTGGTGCTCGTCGATCTCGTGGCCGTAGAGGGGCATGCCCGCCTCGAGGCGCAAGGTGTCGCGGGCGGCCAGCCCGATCGGCCGCACGCCGGCGCCGGCGCCCGCCTCGAGCAGCGCGCTCCAGATGCTCTCCGCCTCTTCGTTCGGGAAGTAGATCTCGAAGCCGTTCTCGCCGGTGTAGCCCGTGCGGCTGACGCGCGTGTCCGGGCGGCCGCAGATCGTGGCGAAGGTGAACTTGTAGTAGCCGAGCCCCTCGACCTCTCCGCCCTCGGTGACGGTGTTCATGACGTCGAGGGCTGCCGGACCCTGCAGGGCGACCATCGTCTCGCGGGGCGTGCGGTCGTCGATCTCGACCTCGAAGCCCGCCCGCTGCTCCTCCATCCACGCCAGCACCGCGTCGGTGTTCGAGGCATTGACGACCAAGTAGACCTCGTCCTCGCCGCGGTAGGCGAGCAGGTCGTCGATCGGGTTGCCGTCCTCGCGGCAGAAGAGCGTGTAGCGGATCGAGCCCTGGGGGATGCGCCCCACGTGGTTGGTCGCGATCCGGTCGAGGTAGCGCACGGCGTCCGCCCCCCGCACCGAGAGCCGCCCCATGTGCCCCAGGTCGAAGAGCCCCGCGCGCTCGCGGACGCAACGGACCTCCTCCAGGATCGGTCCGTACTGGACCGGCATGTGCCAGCCGCCGAACTCGACCATCTTGGCGCCCGCGGACTGGTGCAGGTCGTGGAGGGGGGTCTCCTTCATCGTCGGGCGGGTGGGGCAGGGTCGGGGAGGGTGGAGCGTGGGGACAGATCGCTGGGAATGAAACGGGGGCGCCACGAGCCTCTGGCCTGCGGCGCCCCTGTTCGTTCCCGCCGCCCGGGGGCGGCCGTTCAGGAGTGGATCAGACCTGGGTCCTTTTGCCTGAGAGTTTCGCCCGACGGCTCGGGCTTGCCCCTTCGGCGTCCGGCGGGACGGGCCCCCGGAGCTCTCCCGCAGGTCTGCGGTGTTCCGGGGCAGAGCCTAGTCCATTCCAGGTGCCTGGCCAAGCCCGGACGCCGGGTCGGGGGTAGGCTTCACTCGGAGGATCCCCGCTCCGCCCTCCCGACCCCGTGCCCTCCCACTCCATGAGCCTCCGTCGCGCTTCCCTGGCCCTGGTCTTCTCGAGCCTCTGCGGCGCGGCCGCCACGGCCCAGGGCTTCGTCGAGCCCTTCGAGGGAGGGCTGCGCTGGACCCACGCGGCGAGCTTGGGCGAGCCCTGGATCCCGACCCGCGTGGCCTTCGCGGCCGGCGCGGAGCTCGTGTGGGCCGGAACCGGCGGGGCGAACCGGCGGCTCCTGGTGATCGACGCGCCCCAGGGGGGCGTCGTGCAGCCATGTCTCAGTGGAGAGCTCTCCGGGCAGGACAACGTGCTCGACGTCGAGGCGCGCGCCGGCGCGAGTCGCCTCTACAGCCTGACCCAGCAGCCCGATCCCGATCCGTTCCATCGGCGCAGCCTGCTCTCGCGTCGGGACGTCCTCGAAGTGTCGCGGGGCGCGAGCTTCGACCCGCGTTGGAGCTTTGCCTGCGACTTCGTGGCCAACGGTCCGGCCTGCATGGCCGTCGACGAGTTCGGCGCGCAGCTGGCCCTGGCGGTCTGGAAGGACGCGCCGGCGGGCGTGCGCGTCCACCGCGTCGACGGCGAGAGCGGGGCGCTCCTCGACCAGGTGGACCTCCCGGCCGCGAGCCTGGAGTCCCTGGCGATCTCCGGGGACGGTCGCGTGATCGCCGTCGGCCTCGGTCGCGGCGTCACTGTGCTGGACGAGGCGGGCAGCGTGCTGCCCCTCCTGCCCCCGGCGGGGCAGGCCTTCGAGCTGGCCCTCGACGGGGACGGCTCGCGGCTGGTCGTCGGCTCGCCGCAGGAGCTGCGCGTCTACGACTTCGACGGCGCGAGCTTCGCCCTGACCCAAACCCACACCGGAGGCCCGGACGAGGCGCCCCTGCGCGTGGCGCTGAGCTCGGACGGCGAGGCCTACGCCGGCGCCTGGTACCGCTACACCCAGAACGACCGGCTCCTCTGCCGGCTCTACGACGGGACCGACCACCAGGTCGTGGCGGGCTACGAGCAGCTCGGGGCTCCGGGCGGCCTGCAGAACTCTCCTGCGGGGCTCGAGCTCAGCGCCGACGGCCGGCGCGTGGCCTTCGCCTCCTGGGGGCGGGGCGACGACGCTCCGGAAGTCGTGCTCCTCGAGCGCGGGGTCGCCGAGCCGCTGCTCGAGGTGGACCTGCCCGGCAGCGCCCTGGCGATCGACCTCGCCCCGGACGGGGAGGCCGTCGCGGTTGCGGCGAAGAACCTGCACGCGAACCAGATCGGGACGACGGGGGAGGTGCGCCTCTACCGCACGGGGGAGGCCGACCTCGAGCAGCTCGCGCCGGCGCGCCTGGGGGGGAGCCTCGAGCTGGCCTCCCGCCACCCCGGGGCGTCCGTGAGCCTCTTCCTGGTCGGGAACCGGGCAGCGCAGCCCGCCCTGCTCTTCGGCGCGGAGTTGCACCTCGTGCGCGACGCGCGCCTGCGGGTCTTCGCCCGCGCCGCGGACGCGGAGGGTCGGGCCGCCCTCTCCCTGCCGCTCTCCGCGCATCCCTCCGTCGCGGGCGCCGCCTTCGCGGCGCAGGCCGCGCACCGCGTGAGCGGAAGCATCGAGCTCGGCAGCAGCGTGCTCGAACCGCTCGTCCACTGAGCGAGTGAAGGCGAGCGGGCGGTCTCGCTCCGGCGAGGGCGACGATCGCGAGTGGAAGGGACCCGGCAAGCGTCGAGCGCGGCGCTGCACGGAATAGGGAGTTCCCTTCAAGAAGCCCCCGGCGGCCGTCGATACGGGCCCATGTCTCGCCCGCTCCTGCGGCGCGAGCGCACTCTCCCACTCTCCCACTCTCCGGCCGCGACGTCCCTCCCCGGGGTCTCAGCGGGCGGCTTCTATCTGCTGAATCCATGGAGACGTTCCCCATGAACCTCCCGCGCTGTCTGTCTCTATCGCTCCTCCTGGGGGCGTCGCTCGCCTTTACGGGATGCTCGAGCGGAAGCGATGGAACGAGCGTCGGCACCGTGCAGAGCAGCCTGCAGGACCTGACGCTCGACCCCGACGGCACGACGACGGTCGTCACCTTCTCGAAGGCGCCGGCGGGAGTCGACGCTTCCTACTTCAGCGCCGACGGGGGCCAGAGCGCCCTGACCGCGGTCCGCACCGCCAACACGGTCACCGTCACCTGGGACGCGCGGGTGTCGCCCAGCCACGAGATCACGGTCGCCGGCATGCCGGGGATCGCGAACGGCGCGACGACGCCGACGACCTCCGACGCGAGCGTCCCGACCTTCACGATCACGGACTCGGCCATGACGGCGGGGCTGGGAGGCGACACCCTCGAGGTGACCTTCGGCGGCCCGCGCGTGGACGAGGCCGACGCGGAGGATCCGACGAGCTGGTCGCTGGCGATCGGCGGGACGCCGCTGGACCTCACGGGCTCGACCTTCGATCTCGACGTGGCCACCCAGGTGATGGACATCACCTTGGGTCCCGACGCCAACCTGCACTCGGCCTTCACGCTCGCCGCCTCGAGCCTCGTGAGCGTCGCCGACACGTCGCTCTCGACCACCCCCGTGGCGGGGGTCGCGGCCGGGGACAGCACGGCGCCGACCCTGGTCAGCGTCGAGCAGAACCTCACGGAGGACGAATTCGGCCGCGTGATCGACCTGACCTTCGACGAGGCCATGGACCCGGCCTTCAGCGAGTCGGCGGCCAACTTCAGCGCCTCGAACTCCGCCGCGCCGACCACGATCGACCAGCCGACCGAGGGCGTCCTGCGGGTGACCTTCAACGGGCCCGTCGTCCCGGGCGTCGACACCGTGACCGCGAACAACATGATGGACGCCCACGGCAACGCGGTCGTCGTCGGTGTGCAGGCGGTGACCCAGCCCAGCCCCGTGGCCAACGACTTCGCCACCAACGACGCCGTGACCATCGAGAACGTGGGCGGAGACTACATCGAGTCCACCTTCGACCAGGCCTTCATCGAGGCCTCGGCCGAGGACGACACGAACTGGACGCTCTTGGTGGACGGGAACCCGATCCTGATGTCCAACCAGACCCTGACCTACGACTTCCTGACGAAGACGCTGCGCATCGACCTGGACTTCGACATGGTCAACGGCACGGCCTTCAGCCTGACGGGCGTGGGGGTCCAAGAGGTCGACGGCCAGACCTTCAACACCGCCGGGGCCGGCACCGTGGGCGGTGACGTCGCGCTGCCGACCATCGTCAACGTGGTCCAGAACCGCACCCAGGACCCGACGGGCTACACCCTCGACGTGACCTTCTCGGAGGACCTCGACGCTACGGCCGTGGGTACGCTCACGAACTGGACCGTCGGGGCCCTGACCATCGACTCCGCGACCCTCTTGGGGACGCCCAACGTCGTGCGCGTGACCGTCAGCGGCGGCGCGGCCGTCCCGGGGGTCTACACGGTCGACGTGATCAACCAGGCCGACCTGGCGGGCAACGTGATGGCTGCCAGCCTCGGCCTCGCCATCATCTCGACCGACAGTACGGTGCCCAACCTCTCCTCGACGACGGGCGCGTCGCTCGCCGGTGCGGACAACGACACGATCACCGTGTGGTTCGACGACGACATGGTCGCGACCGAGATCCAGGACCCGACGAACTGGACCGTGGAGTCGCCCGTCGGCTCGCCCCTGGACACGACGGGCGCGACGGTCGTCTACAACGCCCCGACCCGGTCGGCTCAGCTGACCTTCGACGCGGGCAACGACGTGTTCTTCGAGCAGGGGAACGACTACCGCGTGTCGCTGGTCAACGCCACGGACATCTCCGCCAACGTGATCTCCGCGACGCACCTGGACGGGAGCATCGCCTTCGAGCTCGAGCACCCCTGGGCCGACGCGGCCTGGCGCGACGGCGCCGTCAACAACGAGGTGGTCGTGCGCTTCAGCGAGCACATGAACTACCTCGACGACCTCTACGACGCCTCGACGAACGTGGACGGTGTGCGCTACGTCGTGCGCGACAGCGGCAGCGTCCTGCGAGGGATGCCGAGCACGGCCACCGTGCTCGAATCCGGGCTGGGCGTGCGCCTGTCCTTCGGCTTCGTGGTCAACGCCGGCGACACGATCGACGTGCTGGGCGCGACGGACCTCGCGGGGAACACGATGTACCCCTCCCTGGCCCTCGCGCTGCCCGTCGAGGACACCTCCGAGCCGGACTGGGGCGTCCAGGTGACGCCGCTCCTGGCCGTGTCGGGTGAGCGGAACGACGTCATCACCCTCGTCTTCGACCGGGAGATCAGCCCCTGGGGAGCCGAGGACTACCGCAACTACACGATCGACGACGGTGGTGCCGAGATCGACCTGTCCAATGCCACCTTCGAATTCGACGGCGTCGACACCGTGACGATCTCCCTGAGTGACGCCGACTCCGACTCGCTGCAGGCGGCGGAGACCTACGACTTCACGGTCGACAACATCATGTCCGTCCAGGGCGTGCCGATGTCCGCCCCGTCGGTCCTCGTGGCGAACGCCGTTTCCGGCGACACGACGACGGCTCCCGTCGTCGGCGCCTCGAGCATCCGGATCGACCGGGCCTACCCCAACGCCCTCCTGGTGTTCGCGGACGAGGCTCTCGACCCGACAACCGCGGAGGACACGACCCGCTGGCTGTACAACGGCGCCTCGGTGCCCACGGTCGCGGACCTGACCAGCCCGCGGGTGGTGCGCCTGACCTTCGCGTCCAACCCGACTGCCGGCAACAACCTCGACTTCGACGTCGTGGACCTGGCGGGCAACGCCAGCGGCGCCGGGTCGCACGTCGTGCTGACGAGCGAGTCCAACCCCCCGATCCTCGTCAGCGTCTCGGCGACCGCTGTGGCGGGCGAGGGCGGCGACTACGTGACGGTGGTCTTCGACGAGCCCGTCGAGACGAGCTCGGCGCTGTTCTCCGGCAACTACAGCGTCACGAACGGCTCCAACACCGTGGAGATCACGACCTCGGGCGCCTGGTACGACAGCGTGACCCAGTCCGTGAGCTTCTACCTGGCCCCCGGCTTCGAGCTGGACGCGGCCCAGGCGGTCAATGTCACGGTCTCCAACGTCGCGGACCACAGCGGCAACCTGATGCCCACGCCGGTGGCCCTCGGGAACGTCGTGACGGGTGACACGACCACGCCGCCCTCGGCCCAGAACGCCTTCACGAACTTCCGGGCCAACGAGTTCGGCCTGCTGGTCGACGTGCTGTTCGACGAGGCTCCCGAGGAGTCCTTCGTGACCAACCCCTTCAACTGGAACGTGACCGGCGGCGGAGGGCAGATCGTGCTCGGCGTCCAGCGCCTCGACGAGGACGAGTACCGCGTCTCGCTGTCGGGCGCGCTCGGCAACGGGCACGAGCTCGAGATCGTGACCGGGCTGCCCGACCTGGCGGGCAACGTGACCGTGGCGGCGACCCCCGTGGAGGTGGCCGAGTAGGGCCCCCGGGGCGGCCGGACGACCCCGGAATCGGCCCTCTCGACCCCGAGAGGGCCGCCCGGGCGCCGGACGGCCGCCGCGAGCTCCCGAGACTCTTGGGGGCTGCCCTTCAGAAAGCTGGACGGAGGTCCCGATAGCGGCAGGAGCCGAACGGGGGGAGAGGTCTCTTGGTATGTCCGTAGCAATGGTGAATCGAGGTATCAGTCCGTGAGTCCGACGACGACAGAGGAACGTCAACTGGTGGATGAGGTGGTCGACGTCCTCACCGGCCCTCCGGTGGAAGGTGAGAGCGCGGCCCTCAGCCTCAAGGAACAGTTGCAGCGCGCGGCGGACGAGTACGACCGTCGGGCCGCGGCGATGATCGGGAAGGCCCTGGTCGACAGCCTGTGCGAGGACCCCGCCGACGCTCGGCGCCTCGAGGCGCTCTTGATCCTGGGCCTGGCCCATCCGTCGATCCTCGAGCGCTACCAGATCTCCCTCGCCGCCGAGGGGCGCCGCCTCTGCGTGCTCCTCGAGAACCAGGGCGAGCTCGATCGCGCCCGCGGGCTGCTCGAGCTCCTGGCCCTGGAGCTCCCCGAAGATCGCCAGGTCCAGCAGGACCTCTCGAGCTTCATGCGTCGCTCGGGGGAGGTCGACGAGCTCGTCGAGCGCTGCTTGCGGCACGCCGAGGAGAACGTGAACAAGGGCAAGCTGGGGGAGGCCATCTCCTGGTTGCAGGAGGTCCTCCTGCACGACCAGTCGCGCCGCGACGTAGCGCGCATGATCCGCGACCTGCGCTACAAGGAGCTGGCCGACCGCAAGGCCTCCAGGCGCCGCAACCGGGTCATCCTGCTGCTGGTCGTGATCACCAGTGCCCTGACGGCCCTGGGGCTCCGCGAGGGCAAGATCCGACAGGAGTACGCGTCGCTGCCGCCCCTGGAGGGTGACGACAGCGCCGCCCTCGACTCGCGCCTCGAGTCGATCGACCGCCTCATCGCCAGCAACCGCTTCTGGCTCGGGATGTTCAGCGTCGTCGACGAGCGGAGCGACCTGCAGCAGCGCATGGTCGAGCTGGGCGCCGAGGAGGCCGACCAGCGGCGCGCGGAGATCGAGCTGGCCTACCAGCGCGAGACCAAGGCCGAGTCCTTGCGCTTGAAGGCGATCGACTCGGTGGCCGCCGGCAAGCTCAACGTCGCCCACGAGCAGTTCACCCGCGCCCTCGACTGCGCCCCGGCCGACTGGGACCGGCGCAAGCGCATCGAGGCGAACCTCCAAGCCATCGAGAAGCTCCTCGACGAGCGCCAGTGATGCTCGACCGACTCCTCTCCCGCGGCCGGATGCGCACGGCGGCCCGCCGCCTGGCGGCCTCGCCTTCGATCCCGAACTACATCCTCCTGGCTCAGGCGCACGCCGCGGCCGGGCAGCTCCAGGACGTCGTGCGTGTCTGCGACGAGGGGCTCCGGCTCCACGGCGGTGACGCCGAGCTCCTGCGCTTGAAGAGCCGCGCGGAGACGCTCTCGCGAGAGGACCGCGTACGAGAGCTCCAGCGCGAGCTGAAGAGCTCGCCTCGCCCGGCCCTGTGGAAGGAGCTGTGCGAGACCCTGCTCGCCGGAGGCCACCTCGCGCGCGCCGAGAAGGTCGCCGAGGAGTGGCACGGCCAGTGCAAGGACGTCGACGCTCTCTACCACCGGGCCCTCGTCCGCTCGGAGCGCTACTTCGCCGATCGTCGCCGCGACGACGCGCGGCTGTGCCTGGACGTCCTGGGCGCCGTGCTCGCCGAACGCCCGGACTGCGAGTCTTCCCTGCGCCTGATGCTCTCGGTCTACAGCCGCTGCGGCGCCTGGCAGGAAGCGCGCACGATCCTGGCGCGGCTCCTCGAGCTCTTCCCCGGCGAGCCGTCGCTGGAGGCGCGCTTCCGGACGATCTCCTCCCTGACGCGCGAGTCGCGCTCCCTGGACCAAGCCCTGCGCGAGGTGGAGCGCACCGGCAAGTTCGTCGACGACGACCTCGAGGTCGACCGCAGCGACGCATCCCAGACCATCCGGCCCCTCCTGAAGGAGCTCGCCGCCCAGGCGGGCGTGAACGGCGCCTTCTATGTGCGCGGCGGGACCGCGCTGGTGCAAGGACCGCGGGGCGCGAGCGCCGAGCGCTACGCGCGGGGCGTGCGCGAGCTCGTCTCCTCGACGCGCAGCTTCTCCCGTCGGCTGGGCCTGGGGCAGCCCCTCTCCATCCAGCTGGAGGGCGACTTCGGGAGCCTGACGATCCGGCCGGGCACCCTGGGCGCGGCGGCCATCTGGAGCGACGGCCCCGCCAATGCCCACTACGAGCGCGCCTTGGCTCCGCTCGTCGGCAACGAATCACGAACCGCAGGAGCCTAGGCGTGAAGAAGGTCCTCGATCCCCTCAAGCAAGTCCCGGGAGTTCGGCGTGCGATGCTGATCTCGCGCGACGGCGTCCCGATCACCTACCTGGCCAACTCCGACCAGCTGGGGCGGGTCGACCCGCGTCCCTGGACGGATTCCTCCGAGGACTCGAGCGCCTTCGCCGGCATGGCGACCGGCCTGCTCAAGGAGATCGAGCGCTCCGTCGACCCGCTCTCCTGGGAGCCGCCGCAGCGCGTCGTCCTGCGCTCCGCGCGCGGGACCTTGATCCTGTTGAGGACCGAGCGGGCGACCCTGACCGTCGAGCTCGTCCGGGGCATGGCGCCCGAGGAGCTGCGGCTGCCGATGGAGAGCGTCGTCGCTCGCCTGCAGCGCGCCCTCGCGCGAGACACGAACACGAACACGAACACGGCGGCGGCCATCGCCACCGTCGAGGAGGAGCCCCCAGGACCGCTTCCTGGTGGGGGCGAGGGACTGAAGGATCCCTCGCGGCACGAGAGTCCTACCGGGAGCGAGGTCCCCGAAACCACAACGGATAGCTGAAATGGTCCAGATCAACTTCGCCAAGAAGCAGGTCAACGCGAAAGTCGTCTACTACGGCCCGGGGATGTCCGGGAAGACGACCAACCTCGAGGTGATCCACCAGCGGGCGCCCGAGAACAACCGCGGTGAGCTGACGAGCATCAGCACCGAGGGCGACCGCACCTTGTTCTTCGACTTCATGCCCCTGGACCTGGGAACCGTGGCCGGAATGCGCACCTGCTTCCAGATCTACACGGTGCCGGGTCAGGTCTACTACAGCTCGACGCGCAAGCTCGTGCTGCAGGGCGTCGACGGCGTGATCTTCGTCGCGGACTCCTCCCCGAACATGATGGAGGAGAACCTCGAGTCCCTGCGCGACCTCGCCGAGAACCTGGCGGAGTACGGCCGCTCGATCGACGAGATCCCGCTGGTGATCCAGTACAACAAGCGGGACATCCCCGGGGCCTTCTCGATCGACGAGCTCGAGGAGCAGCTCAACCCGAACGGCGTGCCCGCCTTCGAGGCGATCGCGAACACCGGTCAGGGGGTCTTCCCGACGCTCAAGGCCGTGGCCTCCTGCGTGCTCGACTCGCTGCACAAGCAGCACGGGGACGGGGGCTCCGCCGCCCCGGTGCAGGCCTCCGAGCCCGCGCCCGCCGCCTCCGCGCCCAGCCCGGCGCCTCAGGCCACGCCCGCTCCGCAAGCCAGCCCGCAGCCGCAGCCGCAGGCCCCCTTGCCGACGGCGACTCCCGAGGCGGCACCGGCCCCGGAGCGACCGACGGTCACCATGAGCCAGACGGGCTTCCACAAGGCGCCGTCCATCCCGATCTCCGAGGCGCACTCTCCCGAAGCGACTCCGGCGAGCCCCGAGCCCAGCGCAGCGGAGCCGGCCCGTGCCCAGGGCCAGGGCTTGAACCTGGTCAACCCGGCTCAGGCCCAGGCTCCCGCCCAAGCCCAAGCCCAAGCGCCAACGCCCGAGGCCTCGGCTCCTTCGTCGGAGCTGAAGATCAAGCGTCCCGAGCCGCCGCCGAGTCAGACGCCAGGTGTGCGCCCGGCCGCCGGTCACGGTGGTGGCGCCCAGCCCGGTGGTGGGGCGCAGCACGGGGGCGTCCAAGGCGGCGCTGGCGCCGGGCACACCGGAGGTGGGGGACACCGTCCCGCCGCGACCGCCCAGCGCGTCCAGCCGCAAGCGACGGCCACCCAGGCCCCGCCGCAACCCGCCGCTGGCGCCGGCCACGTCATGGGCGTCGAAGCCGGGGCCCAGGCGCCGAAGCGCCGGACGCCCACCTCGCGTTCCTTCCCGACCACGTCCGCCATGCCCGAGGCGCGACCGACGCCCACCGGCAAGAAGAACGCGCTGGTCACCGGCGTGATCGTCGTCGCCTCCGTCGTCGCCGGCGCCGTGCTCGGCAGCTTCGTCCTTTCTTTCCTCTAGGAGGTGCCCCGTGACCAAAGACCAAGTCCTCCGGGAAGCTCACCTCTGCTTCTACGAGCGTGACATCGCCGACATCGACCAGGAGCTCGACGGCTTCCTCGAGCTCTCGGGCGCGCGTTGCGCGCTGCTCGTCGACCGCAGCGGACACATGGTGACGCGCCGTGGCGCGTCCCTCGACGGCTCGCTCGAGTCGGTGGCCGCCCTGGCGGCCGGCTCCTTCTCCGCCACGCGCGAGATGGCGCGCATCCTCGGGGAAGGGGAATTCAACAGCCTCTTCCACCAGGGCGCGCGTGAGAGCATCCAGATCTCCGCGGTCAGCGACCGCTCCCTCTTCGTGATCGTCTTCGACGACCACAGCAACCTGGGCCTGGTGCGCTTCTACGCCGAGGAGACGACCAGTCGCCTGATCGAGGTCTTCACTGCCATCGCCGAGCGCCCCCCCGAGGAGGGGAAGGGCGAAGGGGACTCCGGCCTGTCGGAGGACTTCGGCTCCAAGGCGACCGCGGCCCTCGACGAGCTCTTCTGAGCTCACCCGGCGCCCGGGACGGCGGCGGCCCCGACCTCCTGCGTCGGGGCCGCCGCCGCTCCATTCGGGGGGCGCGGGCCGTCGCTTGCGATCGGGAGATGGGGCCGGCATGGCCCCCGGGCGCCCCGGGCGGGCACAAGGGGCCTTCCAGCAGGGAGTTAGAGTCGGGGGCCGACCTGCGGCCGGCCCGCCAGGCGGAGAATCCGGGTGTGGGATGGGCCTTGCAGCTCCGGCGGGCAGCCGCTATCGTCTTCGCCCTTCCACCCCACCCCGGCTCCCCGCTCCTCCCCGAGATCCAGTCATGGCACGAGTTTGCGACTTCTGCGGCAAGGGAACCGCCGTCGGCGGCACGATCGCCCGACGCGGTCTTCCCAAGAAGAAGGGGGGCGTGGGTCTGCGCATCACCGGGCGCACCAAGCGCACCTTCAAGCCGAACATCCAGCGCGTTCGCGCGGTGGTGGACGGCACGGTGAAGCGGGTCAAGGTCTGCACCCGCTGCATGAAGAGCGGAAAGATCAAGAAGCCCGCCTGAGGAGCATCCTCGCCCTTCCCGCCCCAGGGGCGAGGGGCCACGAGTCGCCGACTGATCCCCGTCGCCCTCCAGGGCTCTGTGGAAAAGGTGTGGAGAGTGCTGCCTCGGTGTGTCTTCGGCGGATCATCCGGCTCATCTCCCACGGAATCTCTCCAGGACATTCGATTCTGAGCGGCCTTCCAGGGGGCGTGAAGGCGGTCGCATCCGTGTTCGAGGCTGAGCAAGGGCCCCGCGCGACCCCGAGAACGGCCCCTCGAAGCGCGATTTCGTTCCCCAAATGGGAATGATCGAGAGAATGGCGGGAGCCCGGTGAGAGGCACTTCTCGCCATGCCCGGAACGCAAGTCGAAGGGGTGGCGCGCCCCGAGCTGTGGGGGCAGGCGGGGCCGACGGGCCGGCTTCGGCGGGGGTCTTTCTCGCTTGGCTCGGGCCGAATTCGTCAGGCGGATCGCCGCGCTAAGTGTAAACCGACGTTGAAGTTACGTTTGGCGGGCGCGTCTCGGTCGACGCTCGCCAAGGCTTCACGGCCGGCTAGCGAGATGAAGTGCGATCCGCACCCGATTGCACTAGCGATGAGCGAGCTGGTGCGATCGATTCGAAGAGCCGCGAGGAGGTCGAGGCGCGAGCGCGACGTCGATTCCGGGCCCCTCGGACTAAGAAAGTTTGTCGGAAGCGAGGCAAGCTCCAGCTGACGGGCACCGATAGAGCGCTTGATGTCGTGGCTTGTGTGCTCCCCGACACACGGCAACGGGGCACACAGTGATTCGGACTGCCTGTCCAAGGAGACTCCCCTACACATGGCAAAGAAGAAAGCAACCCGCCGCAAGGCCAAGAAGAAGGCGACTCGCAAGAAGGCGACTCGCAAGAAGGCTACGCGCAAGAAAACCACCAAGAAGAAGGCCAAGAAGAAGGCCACTCGCAAGAAGGCCAAGAAGAAGACCACGCGCAAGAAGGCCAAGAAGAAGGCCACGCGCAAGAAGGCCACCAAGAAGAAGACCAAGAAGAAGGCCACCCGCA
>Ga0209273_10000452_pt1 | contig 52985 bp, 47 predicted proteins | sample tdAd471_FD_187126 | JGI IMG/M metagenome (GOLD analysis project Ga0209273, IMG submission 187126) | Marine sediment microbial communities from the Atlantic coast under amendment with organic carbon and nitrate - tdAd47.1 (SPAdes)... | ecosystem: Environmental > Aquatic > Marine > Coastal >...
CGCACCGGCGTGCCTGGCGCCTTCGGTGTAAGTAGGCTCCTCTTTCGTCACCAAGCGCGGACGGGTGACGCCGTCGCCCACGCGAACTGCGTCTCCGGGGCCGGCCGGCTTCTCCCTACGCCACGCGTCCTGCTTGCGCGAGGTCTGCTCGGCCTTGGTCTTCTTGCCGGACACCCGGTAGCTGGCTGACAGCTGCTGGATGACTCTCCAGTAGGCCTCGTGGGCCTCGGCCTCGATCTCGTCGGCTTGCGGCGCCCGTTGATCGATTGCCTGGACGACTGGTTCGAGCAGCGCGATTGCCTTTTTCGGCTTCTTGTTGGCGGTGAGTGCATGGGCGAGGTCGGCAAACGTCGCAACCGTCTCGGCGTCCGCCAAGCTGCGGCCCATCAATAGCTCCGACTGCGCGCGATAAACCAGCTCCATGCCAACCTTATCCAGGTCGACGGCAAGGTACATATTGCCGATCGCCGCCATGGCGCGGACGCGTTCAACGGTCGCTAACCGTGGGAAGTAGTCCGCCGCTTCCTTCAACAGGCCCAGGCCTTCGTCGTAACGCTCCACGGAGTCGAGCAGGTCGGCGAGTTGCAGCAGGGCGTCGACCTGCGATTGCGGATCGCCTCTTAGCTTGAGTCGAGCGACTAGAGTCGTGAGCGTGGTCTCAGCCGCGGAGTACTGCTCGTCGACGGCGTACGTGCGCGCTAGGGCGCGACAAGCGGTCGCTTCTGGTTGGGGATCGGATTCCGCCTGGGCCAGCGTACAAGCCTGCTCCAGCAGTGCCTCGGCCTTCTTGTAGTCGGCGTAGTCCTCGGCCTCGACGCCCGCTTCGTAGAGCGCCTCCCAGTCCTGCGGGGCCGCCTGGGCTTGAGCCTGATTCCCGGCCACAAGAGGCCACAGCAGGCCGATCATCGATACCAATCGCAATAACACTGTGATGATGTTACCTGAGCCTTCCCCCTCCGGCGAGCGTTAAGGCGTCAACCCTAGTACAATGTATGGTTTCGGGTTGTTCTGAGGGTGTCCGCAAAAACACATAGCTGGGACGCGATGGAGCGCGAGGAGATGTCGGAAGGCATCGCCCGCCAGGTCATCCATTCTGAACGGATGACGACGGCGCGCATCTATCTCGCCAAAGGATCGGTCGTTCCGCGCCACAGCCACGACAACGAGCAGCTTTCACACGTGCTCGAAGGCCGGTTGCGGTTCGAATTCGATGCGGGTCCCGTCGAGGCCTCCGCCGGCCAAGTCGTGGAGATTCCGTCGCACGTTCCGCACCGCGTGGTGGCGCTCGAAGACTCGCTGGCTATGGATATCTTCGCTCCCGTGCGCGCTGATTGGCTCTCGGGCGACGACGCGTATTTGCGAAACCCTCAGGCTACGGAGTGACGTAATACCAGCAGGGGCTCTCTCGCTCGCGCGTCCGGCGGGGTTTCTTTTCGCACGCACCACGTTTTCGTTATGGATCTAGGCATCCGCAATCGTACGGCCGTCGTCGCCGCCTCCTCGCGAGGCATCGGACGGGCCGTGGCTGAAGCTTTGGCTGCCGAGGGCGCCAAGGTCGCGGTCTGCTCGCGCGATCAGGCCGCGATTGAGAAGACGGCTTCGGAGATTCGCGATGCGCACGCAGCCGAGGTCTTCGCGTCTGCCGTCGACGTCACTGACGAATCCGCCGTCGGACAGTTTCTCTCCGACGTACGCGAGGCGCTGGGGCCGATTTCGATCGTCGTCGCCAACTGCGGCGGTCCGCCGCCCGGGCATTTCGACGACTTCAACGCGGAAGACTGGAAGCGCGCCTTTGACACCAGCTTCCTCTCCACCTACTACTTCATCCGCGGCGCCTTGCCTGACATGCGCGCGGAGAAGTGGGGGCGGGTCGTATCCATCACCTCCATGGCCGTCAAGCAGCCGATCGACGGTCTGATCCTCTCGAACGGCATTCGCGGCGGGGTCTTGGGGTTGATGAAATCACTTTCGAACGAGTACGGTCCTGAGGGCGTCTTGTTCAACAACGTGGGTCCCGGCCTGACCGCCACGGACCGTCTGCTCGGCAACGCCGCCAAGCGGGCGGAAGCGGAAGGCATTACAAGGGACGAAATGATCGAACGAATGGCCTCGGTCGCGCCTTTGCGGCGGACGGCGGACCCGTCGGAACTCGCCGACGTCGTCGCCTTTCTGTGCTCCGAGCGGGCCTCTTACGTCACGGGCGAAAATCTGATCGTGGACGGCGGTCTCACCAAGGGAATCTAAAGACGACAAGCATGCATACGAAGTTTTCTCTACGACTCATGAGTTGGATGATCGCCGTCGCGGCGCCGGCGATCTTGGCGTTGAATGCGATTCCGGTCGCGGCGCAGACCGCCGACGAGCCGCAGTGGGTGACGAACCAGGCGGCGAGGTTGGTCATCGGCCAGACCACGTTTACCCGTTCGAATCCCAATTCTTCGCGAGAGGCGATCGGCTCCGCCGCCGGCGTTGCGGTGGGCGGCAATCGGCTGTATATCGCCGACGGCAACCGCCTTGGTGCGACTCCGGTCAACAACCGGGTGTTGGCCTACAGCGACGTTGCCTCTTTCGTGCCGGCCCTCGATGCCGAGATTGCGCAGGTCGACGATTGCCCGGCTTGTGTGGGGACGCCCGATATCGCCCTAGGCCAGCCGGACTTCGATACTTTTGAGCCGGGCGTTGAGAGCGGCATGCGCGCCCCTTCCGGGGTCGCCACCGACGGTCAGATTCTGGCGGTAGCCGATACCAACAACAACCGGGTGCTGATTTGGCGCTCGCCGCCTACTTCCATGAATCAGGCGCCGGACGTCGTCGTCGGTCAGCCTGATTTCTCTTCAAACCGGGCGGAGACTTCGCGCGAGGGCATGCGCGGGCCGCAGGGCGTCTGGGTCGACGGAGGAAAGCTCTTCGTCGCCGATACGCAGAACTTCCGTATTCTGATCTGGAATTCGATTCCGACTTCCAATGGTCAGGGGGCCGATTTGGTCATCGGCCAGTCGGACTTTGATACGCGCCCCGAGCCCGACCTGACGCAAGCGAATTTCGAGCCGACCGCGGCCAACATGGACAATCCCACGTCCGTCAGCGTTGCTGACGGCAAGATGTTCGTCGCCGACCTGGGGTTCGAGCGGGTTCTCATCTGGCTCACGATTCCTACCTCCAGCGGCCAGCCGGCCGATGTGGTGGTCGGGCAGGCGGATTTTGGCAGCAGCGGCTTCTTTGATCACGATGACGACCCGACGACGGGCGTTTTGCGTCGCAGCGTCGTGGCACTTTGCGGCGAGATCGGCCAGTTTGACGACGACGGAACTGTCACGCCTACCGACGACATTTTCCCGACGCCGATCAACCGCGATCCGGACCTTGACGACGACGGCGAGATTGATCCGACCGCGCCGCGTTTTCCCAAGCGCTGCGCCGGCACGCTCAACTTCCCGCGCTACGCGCTTTCGGACGGTACCCGGCTCTTCGTTGCCGACTCGGGCAACGATCGCATTTTGGTCTGGAACCAGATTCCGACTGACAACGGCCAACCCGCCGACGTGGTCATCGGTCAGCCGGACTTTATTGCGCTTGAAGAGAGCGACGGCCCTGCAGGTGTTCGCGCCCCCACTTCGCTTGCCCACGACGGCGAGAACTTGTACGTCGCCGACCCGTTCAGTCGCCGCATTCTGGTGTTCACGCCCGCGTACCCCATGCTGGGCAACCAGGGCGTCCGCAATGCAGCCAGCTTCGAGATTCTCTCGCAGGGTTGGATCGAGTGGGACGGCGAGACCGACGAGGATCAACTGGTCACGGTCGCGATCGCGCGTCAGCCCTACGAGTTCAGAACCGAGGCGGGCGATACCGCCGAGGACGTGCGAGACAAGGTCGCCCAGATGCTGAACGACGACCCGGATGCGCTCGTCGACGCCCGGCCTTTCAATGGACAAGGCACGTTTTCTCAGGCGTTCTTTACGTTCAGCGGTGAATTGCGCACCGGCGACCGAATCACGCTCAACATCGGCGATACGAGCTACACCCACGTTGTTCTTGGGGCGAACGATGATCCGGGGCCGTTCATCCTGGTCGACCGTTTCAACTTCCTGGTCGACAACGACAATCGCTCGGACGTCATCGTTAACCGCGACATCGCAGACATCAACACGCTGCTGGTCACTTCCAGCGAAACGGGCCCGGCCCTCAACGGCCTTCCCGTGTCCATCGATATTCCGGAGGGCAGCCCGCTCGTCGTGGAGGGTTCGGCAGAAGAGCTGCAAGGCGGTTCATTCCCCCGACGGGTGCGTTTGACGTCGCGTCTGCCGGGACGGCTCGGCAACGCGATTGAGCTCTCGACGAACATTGGCGGCGCCGGCATTACCTCCTCGGCGTCCGGCGGGCGGTTGTCGGGCGGAAGTGACGCACGTCTAATTCCCGCGGGCTCGATTGCAGCGGCCTTCGGTGAGAACCTCGCCGACGAGGTCGTTTCGGCGGGACTGGTAGACGGCAAGCTTCCGACGGAGCTGGCCGGCGTGCAGGTTTACGTGAACGGCTTGCGTGCGCCGATTTACTCGGTGGCTCCCAACCAGGTCAACTATCTGGTTCCGTTTGAGGCTGAAGGGCGCGGCATCAGTACTTACGTCCGGCGCGAAATGCCCGACGGATCGGTACGGGTCTCCGTGCCTCGGGGCAACCCGTCGTCCTTTGTGGCGCTCAATCAGCTCTTTGCGGAAGGCTTCCAGGAGCAACGCGTGGCGCCCGGCGTCTTTGCTTTGCCGGGACCGGAGCCGCGTCAAGCCGTCGCCTTGCACGGGCAGGGCCAGGCTGACGCTCAGGTCGGCATTACCGGTTCGACGGCCACCGGCGCCGAGCCCGGCGAAGTCGTCTCCGGCGCCACCACCAAGATCACCGTCAATGGGCGGGACTACACCTATTTCACCGTCGAGGGGGACACGACGTCGAACGTTCGGGATCGCCTCGTCGAAGTCATCAACGCGGGCGACGGCGACCCGGAAGTCATCGCTTCCGCCGGCGAGCAAGGATTCTTTTCCGCTCGCGCGCAAGTCATCTTCGATGGGGACCCCGACCCGGGCGACACGGTCACGCTGACGGTCAACTCGCGTGAGTACGTCTATACGGCGCGGGCAGGCGATACGGCCATCACCGCGCGCAACATTCTGGTCGACCGGATCAACGCCGGCAGCGGCGATCCGGAGGTCAGCGCGCAGCGACAGCTCATCTTCGGCATCACGTCGATGGAAGTCGAGGCGCGCCAACTCGGCGAGGCGGGCAACAATATTCGCTTCTCCGTCGCGACCTCGCCCGACGCCGCCATTGAGGTGACGACGAATCTTGAGGGCGACACGCTGGAGCGTGGTCAGACGCCTCCGGTCGTTATCATCACGGCGCGTGAGCCGGGGCCCCAGGGCAACGACATTCAGATCGCGGCCGAGTCGGACAACGTGCAGTCGGTCAGTCTCGTCGCTCGCACCCCGAATCTGTGCTGCGGCAACATCCCGTTCTCGCTGATCACCCAGGAGAATCCTGCTGTACCGGGAGAGCAGATCATTCTCTACGGCTCCGGGCTAGGCCGTCCGGCCTTGCCCGACGGGGTCGAGTTGCCGGAGACGGGCGCTCCTACGCCGATGTCGCCCTTGCTTCCGGTCCCGGAGAATCTCGATGATTTTGTGAGTTCGCTGATTGGCGGGCGCACCGCGACGATGCAGTTTGCGGGATTGGCCCCCGGGTTTGTGGGGCTCTACCAGATCAACCTGCGGCTCAACGAGAATCTGCCGGACGATCCGGTGACGCCAGGCACGATCGCGCAGACGCTGTTCATCTCGAACACCTTCACGATCCCGATCAAGAATCTCGCGGTTCCGGTTCAGTAGAGACGAGGTCTGGTCTTAGCCGAGCCGGACGAGTTCCGGCTCGGCTTCCCCGCAGCATTGTCCGTAGCCGGCTGCGTCGTTGTCCAGCACGACGAAGACCTCCCAGCGGTTTCCGTCGGGATCAACAACCCAGACCTTGTCCTGGACTGCATAACAGCACTCGACGTCGTCCTCCGTCTCGGTCTCGTATCCTGCCCGGCGGAAGCGTTGTGCCGCTTCGGCGACGGCTTCAGAGGATTTGACCTGCACCCCGAAGTGAGAAGCAGCTGGGCGCGCGGCGGGCGTTTGGTTGAGCGTCAGGTTGACCGGCGGGTCAGCCGGCTCGAACTTGGCGTAACCGTCTCGTTTCTTGCTGGGCTCTTCACCCAGCAGCATGCGATAGAAATCGATTGATTTCTCTACGTCTGAGGCGTTCAGCGCTACGTGGATACGGGTCTCAGTCTTGAATTCAACGGCGGATTGCATATTCGATCTCCTTTGATCTAAGTCAGTTGGTGCGCGACTTCCGAATCAAACCAGGCGCGAAACCGGGCTCGGATCTCGTCGCGCGAAGCCCGAAAAACAGTGAGAATCTCTTGTTCGCTGCCGGTCGCATCGGCAGGGTCGTCGAAGCCGATGTGAAGTCTCTGCCCGACGGCTCCAGTGAAGGCGGGGCAGTCGCGCTCGGCGTTGCCGCATACGGTAACGACGTAGTCCCAAGCTTGGTCTAGGAATTCCCGCACATCTCTCGCGCGAGCGCTGGAGAGGTCGATACCGACCTCGGCCATGGCTTGGACTGCGTAGGGATTGACTTGCTCGGCGGGCCGCGAGCCGGCCGAGCGGACATCGAGGCGAGAGTCGAACGAGCGCAGATAGCCTTCCGCCATTTGGCTTCGGCAGGAGTTGCCCGTGCAGAGGATCAGAATCTTCATGTGGGTGGTCTCAGCAGCAGCGGAGAACTTCCTCCGCGTTCAAAGCGCCGTTGCGCGCGCAGCACTCGGCGAATAGGAAACCCAGCAATTCGCGCAGCGTATCCGTATTGGCTCGGTAGCGCAGGAACGTGCTCTGGCGTTCAACGCGGACCAGTCCCTCGCTCTCCAACTTCTTCAGGTGATGGGAGAGGGTGGAGGCCGGGACTCCGAGTCGTTCCTGTAGCTCGCCGACGACCAAGCCCTCCGGGTGCGACTTCAGAAGTTCGCGCAGAGCCCGGAGTCTCGGTTCGGCTCCGATGGCTGCAAGCATGTCGGCGTAGCGCGCGGTTGGATCAGAACTATTCATTCGATAATTCTAGTTTTATCGAAATATAATCTCGTGTCAAGCACGAATTCTCCGCTACGATGATCGCGGTGACGCGTATCGGGACGGACGTGGTGGTTGTCGGGGCGGGCGCTGCCGGCTGTACGGCCGCTCTCCAGCTACGGAGCGGCGGGCGCGACGTCGTAATTGTCGATCGCGCGAACGGTCCGGTGACTCGGTTTTGCGGCGAGTTCTTGTCCGGAGAAGCCCTGGAGCCGCTGCAGCGGTTGGGCGTGCGGGTCGATCGCCTGGGGGCGAACCCGGTGCGAACCAGCGCGCTTTACGGCGCCCGGGGCAGTTCGGTGCAGATTGACCTACCGGCGGCCGGTTGCGGACTGGCCCGTCGCACGCTCGACGGAGAGTTGTTGCGTCTTGCCGTCGAGCGCGGCTGCCGATCCATCGGCGGCGTGTCCGTGGATGGGATCGAGCGGCGCCCGACGGGATTCGTCGTCGCGGCGGACCAACTGCGGATTGAAGCTGCGGCCGTTGTCGGCGCTTGGGGCCGCAGGTCCTCGCTTGATCGTGTGCTCGAGCGTGATTTTCTCCGCCGCGACTCGGACTGGGTCGGCGTCAAGGCGCACTTTCGCGGACCGGCTCCCTCGACCGAGGTAGGCCTTTATCTGTTCCCCGGCGGCCACTGCGGGTTCGTGAACATCGACGGGGCCCTGGGGACTCTGGGCATTTTGGCGCGCCGGTCGGCCCTCCAGTCCGCTGGGCGACCGACGGATCTGATCGCTCGCGCGAGATCCTGCAACGCAGCTCTGGATCAGCGTCTCCGTTCGGGGGATCTCGACCTCGATTCGATCCTGACGGTCGGGCAGGTCCCGTTTGTGCGCAAGCAGGCGGTTCTGGACGGAATCTTGCTGGTTGGCGACGCCGGGTGCGTGACGGCGCCGTTTCTTGGTTTGGGCGTCACGAACGCAATTCGGTCGGGTGCCGCCGCCGCGCGCGCGCTGTTGACTAGCTCCAGTCCGACCCAATCCTATGCTGCCTGGCGGAGGCGAACCGTTGATCGGCGGCGTCGACTCGGATACGCGGCGTCGGCGGGCCTGAGTTCGCCGTGGATTGGAGAGACGGCCGTGGGCGGGATGGCGTTCGCGCCGGGGCTGATGCGCGCCATCTACTCTCTGAGTCGCACGCCGGAGCCTGCCTGACGCTCGATTTAGCGCGGAGGGCCGTGGGTGCGGTTACAATTGAAGCGGTCGCCCCTCCCCCTGTGATGATCGGCAGCGTCATCTCGCACTACCGCATCCTCGACAAAATCGGCGAGGGTGGCATGGGCGTGGTCTATAAGGCCGAGGATCTGCGCCTCAAGCGCCCGGTTGCGCTTAAGTTCCTGAATGAGAAGAAGCTGGACGACCAGCAGCGCAAACGTTTCCTGCGCGAGGCTCAGGCTTCGGCCAACCTCGACCATCCCAACATCTGCACCATCTACGAGGTCGATGAGGCCGACGGCAAGGTGTTTCTGGCGATGTCGTTTGTGGAAGGGGCGACGCTGGCGGAGCGCGTTGCAAAGGGTCCCTTCGAGATCGAAGAGGCCATTCGGCTGACGGCCGAGACGGCGGAGGCCCTCGCCGCAGCGCATGAGCAGGGCGTCGTCCACCGCGATATCAAGGCCGGCAACGTGATGGTTGGGAGACAGGGCGCGGCTAAGGTGCTCGACTTCGGGTTGGCCCAGTTGGGAATTGACCAGAGCCGCATCACGAAGACGGGAGCGACCGTGGGTACTGCCGCCTACATGTCGCCGGAGCAGGCGCAAGGCGAACCTGTAGATGCGCGTACCGACATTTGGTCCGCGGGCGTGCTGCTCTATGAAATGTTGGCGGGGTACCTGCCGTTTCGCGGGGACTATGAGCTGGCGGTGATGTACAACATCGTCCACGAGCCCGCTCCTCAACTGAGCGCCGCTCGTCCGGGCGTTCCTCCGGAACTGGACGGAGTCTTTGCGCGGGCCCTTGCGAAGAAGCCTGAGGACCGTTATGCGTCGGCAAAGGAGTTTGCGGAGGACCTGCGAACGGTGCTCGCCATCATGGGCGGCGCCAACGCTTCCACCAAGGCCTCCGTACCCATCTCTCGCGTATCGGCGACGGCGGGCGACGGCGTCCGTGTCGTCACTCAGTCTTGGGTCGGCCTCGCGGTTGCAGTGCTGGTTGTCGTCTTGGGCCTGGCGTGGTTCTGGTTCAGCGGCGGGGCCGCTCGGTTTGGAGTCGGGCTGCCGGAACAGATTCACCTGGCCGTCTTGCCGTTTGAGAACATCGGGGACAATCCGGTGGACGACGCCTTCGCCGAGGGATTGGTCGAGACGCTAAGCGGCAAGCTGACGGGGTTGGAGCAGTTCCAGGGCAATGAGCTTCTGGTGGTGCCCTCGAGCGAGGTCCGGGCGCAAGGCGTAGCGAGTGTTTCAGAGGCGCGCACTGCGTTCGGCGTCAATCTCGTGATCACCGGAAGCTTTCAGCGCAACGGCGACCGTTTGCGGCTGACGGCCAATCTCGTCGACGCCCCGAATCTTCGGCAGCTCCGTTCGGCGACGCTGGACCTCGGTCCTACTGAGATCGCCTCGCTCCAGGACGGCGTCATCCAAAAAGTGGTCGGGTTGCTGGAGCTTGAGCTGGATGTGGACGCTCGGGAAGCTCTTTCAGAAGGCGGCACCTCCCAGCCGAAGGCTTACGAGAACTACCTGACCGGCATCGGCTATCTGCAACGTTATGATCGCGAGGGGAACGTCGAGGCCGCCATCGCCAGTCTCGATCGAGCGGTTGCGATCGACCCGAACTACGCTCCCGCGCATGCGGCGCTCTCGGAGGGGTATTGGCAACGCTTCAATCAGACCGGCGAGCGCGAGTGGGCCGACAAGTCGGTGGCCTCGGCGGAGAGAGCCGTTGAACTCAATGACCGGCTCGCTGTGAGCCGGACCCGCCTAGGACGGGCGTACCGTCGGATTGGACGTCATGACGAGGCGATTGTCGAGTTCGAGGCCGCACTGGCTCTGGACCCGCTGAACGGCGACGCACGGGGAGGCCTGGCCTCGATCTATCGGGTGCGCGGCAATCTTGAGCTCGCCGAGGAACTGCATCGCGAGCAGGTGAGTCTCCGCCCGGGGGATTGGCGGAGTTATCTGGGGCTTGGAATCTTTCTCGATCGCGCCGGGCGATTCGAGGAGGCCTTCGAGGTGCAGACCCGTGCGGTGAAACTGGCCCCTGACAATCCGTTGACCCGTAGGAATCTCTCCGGCACCTTGTTTCGGCTGGGGCGTATCGCCGAAGCCCGCAAGGAGATCCAGAAGGCCATCGAGATCCGACCCGACGGTGCGGCCTTTGACAACTTGGGGGTGCTGGAATTTTTTGACGGTCGCTATGAACAGGCTCGGTTGGCCTTTGAGGAAGCGGTCAAGCTCCAACCCAAGAACTACCTTCGTTGGGGCAATTTAGCGGACGCGCGTCGCTTCGCTCCGGGCTACGCTGAGGCCGCGCTGGAGGCCTATGCGAAGGCGATTGAACTGGTGGAAGAACGCACCTCGATCGGTACCGACGACTGGCGGGCCGTGCGTTGGGCTGCGCAATACCGAGCCAAGTCCGGAGACATCGAGGGCGCTTGGCGGACTTTCAACTCGATCCCCGAGTCGGCGCGCACTTCCGGCTCGATGTATTACGCGGCGGCTACCATCAGCGAGATTTCCGGAGACAGGACATCCGCATTGAGGCAGCTGCGGGAAGCCCTCGATAGGGGCTACTCTGTATGGGAGGCTACAGTTGATCCCGAATTTGATGATTTGCGAGGCAGCTCCGCCGGCCGGTCTTTGATGTCCGAGTATCCTCTGCCAAGCCGTTGAAATAGCGCCTAGTTCCAGTAGTTGAGGTAGTACATTGGCGAATCCGAATCCTGATCTTTACACCATTCGCATCGGCGCCCAGCCCGTGAAGAGCCCGCGAACCGGCAAATTGCTCCAGGGCGCACTGACTTTCGAGGTCGTGCGCAAACCGATTGAGGGCAAGGGGCGCGAGTCTCAAGTGGAGGACCCCCATAATCTGGTGGTTCGCCCGGGAGACTACGTCGAGTTCCAGATTGGGGACGTTGAGTTGCCCTGCGAGGAGCCTCGCCTCAAAGTTGAGTGGAAGGCGGTTACCGGCAAGGAGTGGCCGGATGCGCCGTTGGTCCCCGGAAAGCCCGCGCAGATGCCGCCCAAGGCCGGCTATGCCTGCCAGTTGTTTTCCTACGCCGCTTCATTGGACCTCGGCCTGGATGCCAAGTTACCGGCCCAGCGGGTGGAGAGCGATCACACCGTGATCACCTACGACCCGGGCTGCGGCTGCGACGAGTGCTAGCCGGACGGCCGTAGGTTCCGAGATGATTCGGCGGTAGGGGCGAGGGAGGCGCACTCCTCCGCCCGCTCCACCCCCTGCGTCCGCATGCCACACGGCGTGCAGACGACCACGGTAGTCGTATGCCCTCTTTCGCCGGATAAATCGTGGTCCTCGTACTCTAGATCAGACGCCTCCTCACAGCCGCCATGGTTCGGTTGATCCATCTGTAAACACTGATATTTCAGTCATTTCCGTCGCTCTGCTTCCCCGGGGGAACGGGCTCGCCAGATGGTACTAGTTCCGTAGTACCAATTGAGAATTAGGCCTACAGATTACGTAGGTAAAAGGCTACCCTTACGACTGTCGTAGTAAGTACCGTAGCCGTCTCCTCTACTTTCCGAAACCGGAGCGGCGCGGAAGAGAAGCCCAGACAGATGCAAAAATTCAATTCAAAACTAGTGTTCGCGGCAGCGATACTCGCCCTTGCCGCAGCCGTACCGTCCGCGAACGCGGCGATGATCTCGTTCTCGTTGGGAAGCTTCGGCAGCGATCCTCTCAACGTCGTCGTCACGCTGAGTGACGGTGCAGACTCCGCGACTGCCGGTTATCTCCAAATCGACCTCGACGTGACGCCGACCGGCGGCTCGCCGAACACCGGCGATCTGACAGGACTCTTTGTCGGATTTGACGATGAGGATGCTGCAGATCCGATTCTGCTCCTGCAGACGTTCCCGACGACGACCGCCGGCGGTGCATGGTTCGACCCAGCGGGAGACGTTACCGCAGTCTTGGTGCCGGCTCCCGGCGGGTGCAACGCCTTCAACGGCGATGGGAACGTCCCGATCAACTCGGTGGATGTTCGTTTTGACCTCGGCATTTGTGGTTCGTCCGGTGGTTCTCTGACTTCAACGAGCGTATTCCTTCAAGGCTTGTCGATCGGCAATGTGACTGCGGTCGGCGCGCGCGCGCAGTCGGTGGGTTCAGGACCCAACGGTGGCGGAGGCAGCTCGAAGCTCTTCCTCGGCGACATTCCTCCTCCTCCTCCGGGTGATGATGAAGTCCCCGAGCCTGCGACCGTCACTCTGATGGGCGCCGGACTGCTCGGCCTGATGTACTTCCGCCGTCGCCGCAAGTAGTTGCGACTGAAGATTCCGACATCGCGGCGGCGGGCATTGCGCCCGCCGCCGCTTTCGTTTGTCCGCGGGAAACTGTCCCGTCCCAGAACCCCGAGCGGCTCGATCGGTTTTGTACTACAACCTTAGTTTCATTTCCGAATTGAACCTGGTTCCCGTCGGTTCGCGCGGCTACATTCGTAGCATTCGCATTTATCGCGAAGGAGCTTGATTACTACATGCAACCGAACTCATTCAGGGCCGCCGGTATTCTAGCGGTCGCCGCACTTCTGTTGGTACCCGCCGCGCCCGCGGCGATGGTCTCTTTTGGCCTTGACGAGGGCTTTGGACTCGTCGACGTCAACGTCACACTGGAAGACACCGGAGTCGATGAGGTCACGGCGACCATTTCCGTCGATCCGCTCTCGTTGCTCACCGGCGACATCTTCGCCATCGGCATTGGTTCGACCGGCGCCGCTCCCGGCATTTCTGGACCTGAGATCTGGGGCGACTACTCCGGGGCTCCCTTCCCGATCCTGGGATTGAGTTCCATCGCGGGCGTCGGCGACATCCCATGGGTCTCCATCTTCATTGATGAAGGCATCGATTCTACCGAGGTTACGCTGACCGGCGTCGACGTGTTCGACATCAGCCTCGTTGGCGTGGCGATGAACTACCTGGGGCCGAACGTCGGCTTGAACCAGACGATTCCCGGTCTGAGCGCGCACACCCACTACAACGGATGCGGCCACACCTGCTTCGAGTGCGGACCGAAGGTCCCGCCGAAGACTTTTGAATGGGGATCGCCTGACGGCGGGCCTCCGGGGGGCGGCGACGAGGTTCCCGAGCCCGCGACGGTCACGCTGATGGGCGCCGGACTGCTGGGTCTGATGTACTTCCGCCGTCGGCGCAAGTAACCGCGATTTCGGACGAAACGTTAGCGGCGGCGGGCATAGCGCCCGCCGCCGCTTTTTCGTGCCGTCAACGGATTCCCGGTTCGCGCGACAATGGTCAGTTCATGAAAGAGATCACCCTGATCACCGACGGCTCTTGCCTCGGGAATCCCGGACCCGGCGGCTGGGCGGCGATTATTCGCTTTGGCTCCCGCAAGAAGGAGCTGTCGGGAGGCGAGCGCGAGACGACCAACAACCGCATGGAGATGCGGGCGGTGATCGAGGGACTCACGGCACTCAACGAGCCCTGCAAAATTCTGCTGGAGATCGATTCGCAGTACGTGAAGAACGGCGTGACGCAGTGGATGGAGGGTTGGAAGAAGCGCGGCTGGAAGACGGCTTCCAAGGACCCGGTGAAGAACAAGGACTTGTGGCTTGCGTTGGATGAGGCGATCGCGCGCCATACGATCGACTGGAAATGGGTCAAGGGACACGCCGACCACGTAGACAACAATCGTTGTGATGAGATGGCCCGCGCCGCCGCGGCGCAAGCTCGTGACGCGTCGATTATGTAGCTGCTCGCCGAGCTACTGCTGTACTGGTTGCACCGGCTGAGGCGGACCCGAGTCAACCTCGATCTCAATCCCGCCGACGACTCCGGCGAAGAGGTTATAGAGCAGGGCGGAAATCACGCCCATCACGAACGCCATGCCGCCGTAGACGATCGGTAGGATAATGACGGCGCCGACGCCAAAGATCATGCCTATCAAGGCGCCGGCCGCACCTTCCCCGCCTTGTCCGCTTACCGCGGCCATCGCGCCGCCGAACATGCTGACCAAGGAAATAATGGCCCCGATCACCACAGCAATGGCTCCGTAGAGGGCTCCAAAAAGCTTCCCCACGGACAGTACGCCCACACGCTTGATGATCATGACCTTCGTCTCCTCCGGCCCAGAGCCTAGCACGGCGGGCTAGCGTTGCACGGGCAGGAGGACGGTTTGGCTGCCGGCGCCGTCCACGACGACGGTCAGCTCGCGGCTCCCGGTGGCCGCCGTATCGGGCACTCGGAAATTGATCTGGTAGGCCGTCGCGAGACCGGGCGCGTAGAACCCGCCGAAGCTTTCCACACCCTGATGGTCGAGTCCGACAACGGGCGGGGCGGCCATGAGAGCGGCCGGCGTCGGCCCTGCGGCGTTGGTGGCGACCGCCGGGTTGGTCGGGCCGGCTCCGGTTAGGAACAGCAGGATCACCTCGCCGGGCTTGGCTGGGTCCTGGGGCGATACTAGCCGGAAGTCAGCATGCAGCGCCGCCGCATACCGGCCTCCGGCGATATCCACCTCAAAGATCCCGGGTTGGACTCGGGTGACGGCGACGCTCTCAAAGACCGTCTCCGTGCCGTTGTTGTTCACCACGACGGTTGCCGGTCCCGGCTGAGTTTCAAACGGAACTTGTAGATTGATCTGCTGACCTCCCGCGCTGTTCGCCAAAGCAATGAGGGGCGCTGCTTGGCCGTTGATCGTCACCTGGACGCCTCGCAGGCTCAGAGGGAATGGAGGCCCGGTCGCGCCGACCACGCCGACGACGTCTTCCATCAAGTTCTGGCCAAAGATGGAGCCCAACGAGCCGGGCGTGAAGCCGGGGCGGAAGCTGGCGCCGTTGACGAACCCGTCGTCGCCCACGATGGGGCGACGGCCGCCGGTGACGACTTCAAAGACCACGGCCAACACGCCTTGATTCTTGGCTGTGCCGAGGCTCGAATCGGGAGGGGTAGACGCCGAGATCCGGGCCGTTCCGAACACCGGAGGCGCCGTGTAGACGACCGCTGCCTCGCCGTCGGAGTCGGTGACGGCGGAATCTTCGCTCAACTCGCCGAAGCCTTCGGTCAGTGCGAACGTCACGAGGCGTCCGGGTACGGGGAAACCCTCTTGCGAGAGCACTCGAACTCGTAGGGGGGCCGTCTCGCCTCTGGGCAGCGTGATCCGCGCCGGTCCCACCGGGTCGAGACCGGCGGCCTTGGCGACCACCTCGAGGTCAAACTTCGCCTCCAAGTCGGCAAACTTGGCGAAGACTCGAAACGGGCCCGGCCGTTGTCCCATGCGCACGATCGCGGAGGAGCGCCCGCGGCCGTCGGTGGTCGTGAACAGATTCTCCAGGGTGGCGGCGTCAGGCGGCTCGACTCGCCAGGAGACGGGTCGGCGGCCGATTCCGTTGAAGCAGCGATCGGTCAACTGAGCGACAAGCGCGACGTCGCCGAGCCGTTCGCCGGGACCGCCGGTTTGGCCGCTACCTTGGGCGGGCAGGAGCAACTCGGCGCCTCCGGTGACGATATCGACGGGGATGCGAATATTGGCCGTGCCGGGGCGTGGTCCGATGAAGATCTGTCCGGTTCCGCCCGGGCAACCGAAGGTGGCCGTCGTCGTCGCCCGACCGTTCGGGCCGGTGAGGACGAGCGCGGGATCGAACTCGATATTTTGGTTCGAAGAAAAATAGACGGGGACGCCGGCGATGGGCAGGTCCATCTCGTTCCGTGCTTCCACCGTCACCGCGTCCTTGACGGTCGTGCCGGCGGCGACGGAGATCTGGCGGGACGAGGTCAGGGTGAAGTTGGCGGACGTGCTCAAGTCTTCGTTGATCACCGAGAGTCGGAACGGATCCAGCAGCACGATTCCCGCGTTGCTCTCAGCGAACACGAGCGCGGTCCCGTTGCCGAGGATGAACCCGGCCGAGCACTGAATGAAGGCCAGCCCGTCGGCCCCGCTCTGCACTTCCTCGGGGCAGAAGATGAGTTTGTCGTCCGTTGTGGTGATCTTCAGGGTGATCCCGCCCACGGGTCGTCCGTCGAGGATCGTCTGCGCCACCAGTGGGCGGAGAAAGGCCGTTCCTTGGGTGGTGGCCTGATCGTCGCCGCCGACCTTGAAGACGCCGTCTTCGAGCCGGTCCTGCGCCAACATGTTCACCGTCAAGGTGGTGGAGAGTCCTTCGCCGTCGGAGAACTTGACCAACACGACGGCGTTGGCCTGCAGTGTGTCTAAGCTGGCGCAGGTCACTTCTGCTTGGCCTAGCGCGTCGGTGAAGACCAACGGGGGGCACGACAGGGGCACATTCAGCGGGTCGCGCGTAATCTCCAGGCGCAGGTCCTCAATCGGTTGTCCGTTGCGCACCGCCTGCAGGTTCACGGTGAAGCTCTGCGAGCGCGCGATGGTCACTCGGTCGGTCCCGAGGATGGTCAGACCTTCCACGAAGACCGGGGGTCTGACGGTCACGGTGAATTCGGGCAGGATGCGGTCGAACTCGTCGATCAGGGTAATGCGCACCTGCGTCTGGATGGGCCAGAAGCTCGCGACGCATCGCACGGACACAAAACCGCTCGCGTTCGTCTCGGCTGTATCGCAACTGATCGACGGACCGCCGGAGATGACATTGAGCAGGCCGACCTCGATGCCTTCAAGTGAACCGGGGCCGCTCAGTTGTGCAATGAGGCCGAAGGGAACTCCGGGCTGTACGTTCTGATCGTTGGCGAGAATCTTCCACAGCGACCCCTGAGGAACCGGATCCCTCTGTGCGTCGGCGCCGAGGGCTACGGACGCTGCAAGCAAGAAGAGGGGCAGAGCACGGGCAATTCTCATGGCGATAGGGCGAAGTCGTCCGGTTCCAGTCTAGTTAAAACGTCAGAGAAAAGAAATGTTTTTCGCGAGCGAACCCCTATAATCTGGCCGTGGACCGCTTGCAGCTCCCCGAATTTGGGCCGGACAGCGTGACGTGGGCGGCCGCTGCCTCTCTGCTAGCGGGGAGCTACTTCGATCAGCCGCTCCTGACGGCTCTCGGCTTCGGGGCGTTCGGATTGCTCATCCTGGCGAGCACCCATGCGCGCCAGCCGCTCGGCTGGAAGTGGATTCCGCTCCGTCTGCGCTATGCGTGGTCGTTGTTGCTCGGCAGTTGGCTGATTCTGGCAGCGCTCGGGGCAACGCCGCTCGTCTATCTGGGGGAGGGGCAGGCAGCTTACATCTGGCGGACGTCGGATGAATTCGACATCACCGCGGCTTCTGAAGCCTCTATGAATTTCGATCAGGAGGACGTGCGTTCGTTTCTTGGGCGAGTCGGCGGCGTCGTAGACGGGTTGCCGGAGGGACGCGTTGATCGGATCGCAGCCGAGATTGCAGAGACACCCTTGGACGTCACTCGTCAGTGGGAGCATGTGGTGGACTTCCGCGGCGTGGAGACGACCCTGGTGTTGCACGCATTCATGGATGACGTTGCCGCTCCCGACCTCCACTTCTTCACGTCCCCTGAGTTGGCCGGGGCGATTCAAGAACTCATGGAGCAGTTCGCCCATGAAATGGAAGGGCGCTAGGCCTGTCGCCGTCTTGGCGGGGCCGCGCGGGCTAGAATTGGAAGACCCGCAGCCGATGTCTTTCAAGCTCTACAACACCCTCTCCCGCTCGCTCGACGAGTTTGGTCCGGCGGAAGCCGAGACCGTCCGCATGTATTCTTGCGGGCCCACTGTCTATAACTACGCTCACATCGGCAATCTGCGCACTTTTACCTTCCAGGACATCCTGCGCCGCACGTTGCGTCGCCGCGGCTGGAAGCTCGACCACGTGATGAACATCACCGACGTGGACGACAAGATCATCGAGAACGCGAACAAGGCGGGGCAATCGATCGGCGAATACACGGCGCCCTACCGCGACGCCTTTTTGGAAGACTGCGAATCCTTGCGGCTTGAGCGCCCCGAGAAGATCACCCCCGCGACCGAGCACATCCAGGAGATGATCGACCTCATCTCTCGCATGGCGGCGAATGGTCACACCTACGAGAGCGAAGGTTCGACCTATTTCAAGATCGCTAGCTTTCCGCAATACGGCCGTCTCTCTCGGCTCGACGTGAAGGGGATCCAAGCTGGGGCTCGCGTCGACAACGATGAGTACGAGAAGGACGATGCTCGCGACTTCGCGTTGTGGAAGGCATCCAGGCCCGGCGAGCCCGCTTGGGACAGCCCGTTCGGTCCCGGCCGTCCGGGTTGGCACATCGAGTGTTCGGCGATGGCGATGACGCATCTGGGCGAGACGTTCGACATTCACACCGGCGGCGTCGATCTGGCGTTTCCGCACCATGAGAATGAGATCGCGCAGTCGGAGTCCGCCACCGGAAAACCGTTCGCGCGGTTTTGGGTCCATGCCGAGCACTTGCTCGTCGACGGCCAAAAGATGTCGAAGTCGCTCGGCAACTTCTATACGTTGCGGGACCTCATGGAGAAGGGCTATCCGCCGGAGGCGATCCGCTACCTGCTTTGCTCGACGCCCCACCGCAAGCAGTTGAACTTTACGCTCGACGGGCTGAAGGGCGCGGTCACGGCGATCGAGCGACTCCGCAACTTCGAGCGGCGGCTGCAGGCCGGCGGTTTCCCCGAAGGCGAGGGGGACGGCCTGAGCGAGCTCGCGGCGAAGGCGATCGCCGATTTTGACGCCGGACTCGACGACGATCTCAACACGGCCCAAGCGTTGGCGGCGGTCTTTGATTTTGTGCGCGAGTCGAACATCCGCATGGACGCGGGCCGGTTCTTCTCGGGCGACGTCGATCACGCGCTGGGAGTCCTGGCGGCGATGGATTCCATCTTCGCCGTCTTGAGCGTCTCCACCGAAGGGAAGATCCCGGCTGATGAGATCGAGAAACTTCTGGAGGAACGCGCGGCTGCGCGGAAAGCGAAGGACTTTGCTCGCTCTGATGAGATTCGCGACCAACTCGCTGAGCAGGGCGTCGTCATCCAAGACGGCCCGACCGGCGCTGCTTGGCACTACGCGGACTAGCGCCGTCATTACTGGGGGACTGCCGTGGCTAAATGCCTCGTCCTTTACGAAACATCGGAGGGCCAAACCGCCAAGATCGCTGACGAGATCGCGGCGACTCTCCGGGGGCTCGGCCACGGCGTCCGGCAGGTGCGCAGCTCTGAAGATCCTCGACTCGCCGACTACGACGCGGTCATACTCGGCTCGCCCATCCACATGGGCAAACATGACCCCAAGCTGGTCGAGTGGGCTCGTGCCCATGCCGCAGAACTCGGTGCGGTTCATTCCGCCTTCTTTTCCGTCAGCCTCGCCCAAGCCAGCAAGGACCCCGAGGAGCGAGCGGAAGCCCATCGTATGGCAGAGGGCTTCGTCGAGGAGATCGGTTGGCGCCCGGACCTGATCGCCTGTTTCGCGGGATCGATCGCCTATTCTCAGTACGGCTTCGTCAAGAAGGTGGTGATGAGACGCATCGCCAGAAAGGAGGGCGGCGGTACGGACGTCTCAAGGGACTACGAGTACACGAATTGGGATGAAGTGCGCAGCTTTGCCCGGCACGTGATGGAAGCTCTACCGGCGGGTTAGCTGGCTCGCGCGTAAGCGACTTCCACGAATTGCAGCCCGTTGCGATAGAGGCCGGGGAAGATCTCCGTGGAGTAAGTGACCCGGACTCGTCCGCTCACGCGTAGGTTGAATTCCTCGCGGATTAGGTCGCCCGAGACGCCTAGGACGGCGCCTTCGGTGAGCGGTACGAACGTCTCCACGCCGACTCCGCCCTCTCCAACGTCGACCAGTTTGGCGACGAGCAACCGCGCCGGGCCTGAGGAGGAGGGCACCCGGATCTGCAGACCTTGCGGCTCCGCTACCTGGCGGCGATTGTTGAGGCGGCGGTTGGCGACTCCCATCAACCTTTCTTATCGGCTCTCGCGGAGAGGATCTATAGAGGACTCTCGCCGGCGAGTCGAGCAGGAATGGTCTTGCGGATCGCGTCGATCACCGGGTCGAGAACGTAGGCGTGGTTGTGCCCCTCGACGGCTCGCTCCAACCGCATGCAGGCCCCGGCGTTGATCTCGGGCAGCGGGATCTCCAACGTCCAGGAGTCCTCCGATTCTTCCGGTTGCAGCAAAGAGCGTTTGTGGCGGTTTTCGCTGCGCAGTTCCACGGAGCGGAACCCGAAATCGGTCAGCCCGGTTTGGAGGGCAGCCCAGCAGTCGTCGAAGCTCTCGGCCGATTCCATGGCGGCCGCTAGGTTCCTCGCTCGGATATCGGCGGCCAACAGCCTGCGCGCCTCGCCGCCCCACACGAAGTGTTTGGCGGAGGCGAATTCGGTGTAGCCTAACCGTCGAAACCCGAACGCCGCGATTACGGCGAACAGCAACACGGCCAAGCCGCGCTCCCGAATGGCCGGCTCGGCGACGACGAGTGAGACCGCGGCGCCTAGTGCGCTCACCCCGTAGAGCACCATGGCGGCTTGGCGCGGGCCCATTCCTTGCTCCAGCAGCCGGTGGTGAATGTGCCCTCGGTCGGCCCCGAAAATGGGCGCGCCGCGCAGCCACCGGCGGACGACGGAAACGCCGGTCTCCGCAATGGGAAACGCGAGAGCGAACACCGGGGCGGTCATGGCTAGGAGCGTGGCGGACTTGTGCGACCACAAGACCGAGTAGCCGCCGAGGAGAAATCCGATGAGCATGGCGCCGCTGTCGCCTAGAAAGATCGTCGCCGGGTTGAAGTTGTAGCGCAGGAAGGCGAGCAAGGCGGCGGCCAGCGGGATGGTTAAGATCTGGAGTTCCGGATCGCCTTTCAACAGCGCCGAGAGCAAGATGGTCGTGGTGGCAAACAGTCCGACGCCCGCCGCCAACCCGTCGATTCCGTCGATGAGATTGAAGGCGTTGGTCGCCGCCAGCAGCCAGCCTACCGTCAATGGAAAGGTTACCCACGGGTCGTCGCTGAAGACCTGTCCGGCGACGGAGTCGATTCGCAATCCCGCGAACCAGAGCCAAGCGGCCGCGGTGAACTGTCCGGCGAGCTTGATCCAGGCGTTGAGGTCCCAGAGATCGTCGGCTACGCCGACGACAAAGACCAGCAGTGCGGCGGGGACCAGGGGCAAAACGCTCTCCACCGCGGCTGCAAACGCTCCACCTTCGATGCGCGCAAAGATTGCCAGAGCTGCCGCGACGGCCAACAGAATCGGAATTCCGCCCAGCCGAGGCACCGCTTCCCGGTGTCGCTTCCGCGCCTGGTCGGGGCGATCGACCAGGCCTGCTTTCAGTAGGGCGTCGCGTACGAGAGGAGTGGCCAGGTAACAGACGGCAAACGCCGCGCCCGCCAGATAGATCAGACTGCTCATCCGCACGTCGATTGTTTCACAGCTCGCCCGGATGAGCTTGCCGGAGCTATCCTGGACGGGTGCCCTTCGCCGATTACATCGGGAACGCTTCGGTCGTCGAGTCTCTTCGCCGGCTCGGGGCTGAGGACCGGCTGCCGCAGACGCTGCTCTTTGCCGGACCGCTTGGCGTGGGCAAGTCCACGTGTGCGCGTTTCTTGGCCGCCGCGCTCAACTGCGACCGTGAGGACGGCGACTTCTGCGGCGAGTGCTCCAATTGCCGACGCATTCTCGCGGCCGACCTCTCGCTGCCCGAGTACGTGGATCAGGTTGCGGAGCGGGCCAAGCTTCGGCGGCCAAGCGGGGCGACGCGCCCCTGGTATTCGCGGCGCATCCCGATGTCCTTGTCTTCCCCCCGGACGGCCCGTTGCGCCTGATCTCAATCGAGCAGGCCCGCTTGCTGCGACGCAGCGCCCAGTATGCCCCGTCGGAGGGCCGCCGCCGCATCTTCATCATCGATCATGCGGATCGCGCCAACGAAGAGGCCGCCAACTCGCTGCTGAAGACTCTTGAGGAGCCCGCCGACGCACTGACGATCATCTTGACCTCGGAGAAGCCGTTCGACCTCCTGCCGACGATTCGTTCTCGGTCAGTGCCTTTCTATTTCTCTCCACTGACGACTACGGAGATGAATCGCTATTTCGCGGCGCGTCCGGAATTCTCCGAGGCCGAAGCCGAACGACTCGCGGGGTGGTCGCAGGGAAGTCCCGGCCGCGCGTTCGCTCTCGATCCCGAGCAGTACCTGGCTCGCCGCGAAGCCATGTTGGCTCTTTTGCGCACGGCTCTCGGGGGCGGATTTATCCAGGCCACGGGAAAGCTCGAGTCCGTCGCGCGTAAGCAGTCGGAGAAGATCGAGGTTCTGGTGGAGATGCTGGAGGGGCTGCTTCGCGACCTGCTGCATCTGCACCATGGTTCCGGGCGGATCGTCAATCAAGACATTCGCGAGGAACTGCGCGAACTGGCCGAGCAGGCGCACTTCGAGTGGATCGAAGATGCGGTCAAGCGCTTGTCTGAACTGAATGAGCTGGGACGCCGAAATATTCAGAAACAGATTGCCTTGGAAGCGCTCGCCGTCGGGCTTCGGAGCTAGACAGGCCCCGGACACGGTCGTTTCTAAGTCTTGTTTCCCTTGCGGGTGCGCCGGTGTGCCAGCCTGTATTCACGACGCTGGCCCGCTTCTTCAAATCGACGCTGCTCGTCCTCTGATTCGGCGATGAGCGGCGGTACCGGGATTGCGTTGCGGTCCTTATCGAGGGCGACGAAAGTCAGATAGGCCGAGGCTACGTGACGGTTGTAGGCCGTCCGCATGTTCTCCGCCCACACTTTGACTCCCACCTCCATGGATGTTCGGAACGCGCGGTTCACCGAGGCGCGCAGCACGAGCAGCTCGCCGATCATGACCGGCTCGACGAAGTCCATGTGGTCGACTGACGCCGTCACCACAAACTGGCGCGAGTGGCGGGCGGCAGCCAGGGCTCCCGCAATATCGACCAAATGCATTAGTCGGCCGCCCAGCAAAGTCCCGAGACCGTTCGCATCGTTGGGCAGCGTAAGCTCCGACAGCATCGCCTGAGAGACGCTGACTGTTTTCCCGTCCATGTGTTGAGTGTAGACCGCAGCGAGCGGTCGGGCGCTTAGACGCTGGTTGCGCGCACCAGTTCGGGGGTGCTTTCCGTCGGCAGGATCGTCGCGGCCTCGAGTGCGAAGTCACCGGCGTGGTCCCTGAGCTTATCCAGCGAAACCAGCACGACGAGGCGTCGACGGATCTCGATGCAGCCGTGGCGTTGTAGTCGGTTTAGCGCGCTGGACGCTGTTTCGCGAGTGGCTCCGACCATGGCGGCCAAGTCGCGCTGAGAAAGCTGAAGCCTCAGCCCGCTCTCCGGGCGACCATTCGTTTCGGCCCAGCGCAGCATCAGCCGGGCGAGGCGCTGTTCGACTTCGAGGAAGCTCACCCATTGGATCTGTTGTTCCAGATCACGCATGCGTCGCTGCAGCAGCGGGGCCAATGTGAGCCAAAATTCTGGATGTTTGTCGATATATTGCATGACCGAACGGACTGGGATCATGCTGATCGAGGCCCGTTCGAGTACTTCCGCGTTCGCCTGTCGAGTACGCTCTCCCATGAGCGCATTTTCTCCGAATAACTCTCCGGCGCCGACAATCTGAAACAGACAGTCTTTCCCTCCAGGGCCCTGTACAAAGGTCTTCACGCGTCCAGCCGTGAGCGCAAATATGCGATCCGCAGAATCTCCGTTGGAGTAGAGTTGGGTGCCTCGGGTCACGCCGGACAGCGAGACGGCTCCCTCTAGCGACAGTAGATCGTGCGTCAAGCCGATGGCCGGATTGTGAAAATCAACGGTTGGGGAGGTCACGGTAGTTTCCGATTGCGGATAGAATAGCAGACCTCTGCGTTGAGTTTGTCTTTAGTTTCTAGGTATTTCGAGTCTGTTTGTGAAGAATTTGCGCCGACTCGAACCGTTCGGCAAGCTCCGGAGAGGTGAGTTGATCGCGAAATGCTTCGATTTCTGCGATGTAGAGATCCAATGCTTCTCGAATGTTCTCCGGGTTGGTCAGGAGAATACCTCTCCAAATTTCGTAGGAACTGCCGGCGAGGCGCGTCATGTCGCGCAGTCCGCCGCCGGCGACCCGGAGATGCTCTTGATTTCCCAAGCCGTCGGCTACCGCCGCGGCCAGGGCGCTGGAGGCTAGTTGAGGCACATGCGACGTCAGCGCGGTCACGCGATCGTGCTCTTGCGGAGACAGCTCAAGCGCTGAGGCGCCGATCCGCTCAATCCAGCGGCGGAAGTCCGATTCAACATCGCAAGTCGACGAGCCGGGCTGAGGCGTCAACGCCCACACCGCACCCTGGAACAGGTCGTCGTCGGCGATGGCCACGCCCCTTCCTTCCTTGCCGGCCATCGGGTGACCGCCCAGGAACCGCGCCTTGGAGTCTTGGAAGGCCGCCGCCGCCCGCTCGACGATGGCCGCCTTTGTGCTTCCCGCATCGGTGACGAGCGAACCGGGCCGTGCCAGCCGGGCGACCTCCGGCAATTGCTCCAAGATGCGCAGAATGGGCTGGGCCAAGAAGATGAGGTCGGACTCGCCGAGCGCGTCCTTGATGGGCGCGCCCCGGTCGATGGCGCCGTGCTCCAAGGCTGCTTCAATCGTGGTCGGCCGGCTGACGCCGATGATCTCGCCCACAAAGCCCGCTTTCTTCAGCGCCAGCCCGAAGGAGCCGCCGATCAGGCCCACGCCGACGATCGCGACTTTCTCAATGGGCATCAGGAAGGGGATTCGACGCTCGCGCTCTGGATCTCGCGCATGGCGGCCATGATTTCTTCAAACACGCGGTCAACGGCCGCCGGCGAAAGCGGTCCGTTGTTGGCGTCCCGCAGATTCTGATGGACCCTAAGTTCTCGGTCCGGGTCCAGCACGTCAATCTTGTTTTGGCGTTTGAGCGGCGCCAACTCCAGGACGCAGCGTGTCCGTCGGTTCAGCAGCGAGACTATTTCACGGTCGATGGCGTCGATTTCATCGCGCCAGTCGGAGAGATCCTTCATGGCAGTTCTATTCTAGCCTCAGCCCGGAGGTCAACTCAGCGGCCAAAGCTTCGAGCCTTGCCGGCAGGTCCGTAGAGTCCTGGTTTTCTTCGACCACGCGCATGAATGCGCTGCCTACGATGGCTCCGTCCACCTGCGGCGCGATCGCCTCCATGTGCGCGCGCGTCGAGAGTCCGAAGCCCAGTGCGAGCGGCAGGTCGGTCGCTTGCCTCGCGCGGTCAACCAGGGGCAGGGCGGTCTCGGCTACGGTGGTGCGGGCGCCGGTCACCCCGGCCGCGGCGACCAGGTAGAAGAAGCCGCTCGATTCGGCCGCTACGGCCTTCAGTCGCTCGTCGGAGGTTGTCTGCGAGCCCAAGAAGACGGTGCGGAGGTTGCGTGACCGCATCTGTTCCAAGTATTCGCCTGCCGCTTCGATGTTCAGGTCGGTGACTAGCGCGCCGTTGCCGCCCGCCTCATCGACTCGTTGCGCGAAACCGGCGTAGCCGTAGCGCAGGATTGGATTGAGGTAGCTGAAGACGACAATCGGAATCTCGGACGTCTTGCGGATCTCTGCGATCAAGCCGAAGATCCGTTCCATGGTCGTGCCGGCGGCAAGCGCTCGATCACTGGCTCGCTGGATGACCGGACCGTCCGCGATGGGGTCCGAGAACGGGACGCCCAACTCCAAGACGTCGGCCCCGCCGCGCTCCAGCGCTAGAACCAATTCAACGGTACGGTCAGGCGACGGGTCCCCAGCGGTCAAATAGGCGATCAGCGCGCGCCGCTTTTCCGCACGGCAACGCTCAAACGCCTGGTCAATGCGGTTGCCCTCTGCTGGTGTGTGATTCGGAGGCAAGTTACGAGGATACGATCTACCGGTCGCTGCTGTCAGCGGACGCCGAGCGCTACTCCATATCCGGCATGTTGTCGCGGAAGATGCCGATATCCTTGTCCCCGCGTCCGGAGAGGTTCACCAAGAATCGTTGTCCCTTCGCTTCCGGCGCTCTTCGGATTGCCTCGGCAACGGCGTGCGCCGATTCGAGCGCCGGAATGATCCCTTCCAGGCGCGACAGCGTTCGTACGGCCTCAATCGCCTGGCCGTCTCGGCACGAGACGTATTCGACGCGACCTTGGTCGTGCAGCCAGGCGTGCTCAGGGCCAATCGAAGCATAGTCGAGGCCCGCGGAGACGGAGTGCGTCAGCGAAATTTGTCCGTCCGCGTTTTGCAGCACGTAGCTGTGACAACCGTGCAGTACGCCCGGAGCTCCGCCCTCGAACCGCGCGGCATGGTCGCCCAGCGCCGAACCGCGCCCCCCGGCCTCCACGCCGACCATCTTCACGCTCGGTTCGTCCAAGAACCGATGGAACAATCCGATCGAATTGGAGCCTCCTCCCACGCAGGCAAGTAGGACGTCCGGCAGGCCTCCCGCGGATTCCGCGAATTGGCCGTGCGCCTCATTTCCGATCACGGACTGGAAGTCGCGGATCATCTGCGGATAGGGATGCGGGCCCAGTACGGAGCCCAGCAAGTAGTGCGTATCTTCGAACGAGGCGGTCCAATCCCGCATCGCCTCCGAGATGGCGTCCTTCAACGTTCTGGAGCCGGTCGCTACGCCGCGCACCTCGGCGCCGAGCAAGCGCATCCGGAACACGTTCAGCTCCTGGCGACGCATGTCCTCCTCGCCCATGTAGACCACACAGTCAAACCCGAACAGCGCGCAGACGGTCGCGGTCGCCACGCCGTGTTGTCCGGCGCCGGTCTCGGCGATGATCCGCTTTTTGCCCATCCGCCGGGCCAGCAGCGCTTGTCCCAGACAGTGATTGATCTTGTGCGCGCCCGTGTGCAGCAGGTCCTCGCGTTTGAGATAGATTTGCGCTCCGCCGAGCGTTTCGCTCAGGCGCTTGGCGTGGTACAGCGGCGTCGGCCGACCCGCAAAGTTGGCGTTGAGGTCTGCTAGTTCGGCGTGGAAAGCCGGGTCCTTCCGCGCCTCGTTGTAGACCGCTTCCAATTGCTCGATCGGCGCAATCAGGATCTCTGGAAGATAGCGCCCGCCGTAGGGACCGAACCGTCCCGCCGCGTCGGGGACCGAAGTGAAGGTAGCGGGTGCGCCCATAGCCTCTACTCTAGCGACTGGGGCCTGCCGTCTCTAGCCGGGTGTATTTCAGCACGCCGCCGGCCAGTTCTAACCCTATGGAGACGCGGTCGAGTTGCGTACCATCAGGACCGGTTCGACGACCGCGTCTCGGGTCTCTGGTTCGCGCTCTTCGATCAATGCCAAGACCATGTCGCCGGCGACGCGGCCCATCTGTTGTCGAGACCAGGACGCCGTCGTCAAGAACGGCTGTGGAAGATAGTCGCTTTCAATGCTGCCGACGCCGACGACGGAGACGTCGTTCGGCACACTGAGGCCGGCGGCCCGTACGGCTTGGATCACCCCCATCGCACAGGGGTCGTTGATGCCCATAATGGCCGTGGGCGGTTGGTTCAGTTCCATCAGAGCCTGCCCCCCGGCGTAGCCTGCTTCCACCGTAAAGTCGCCCTCGATGATGTACTGTTCGTCGACCGGGATTCCCGCCGCCTGCATCGCGTCACGAAACCCCTGTTCACGGAAGATCGCCGGACTGACTTTACGGCCACGGATCATGCCGATTCGCCGATGTCCCAGTTCGATCAGGTGGTCGATCGCCAAACGAGCCGACAATACGTCGTCCGTCCTAACGCGCGGACACTCCAAATCGGGGAAATACCGATCGATCAAGACGAAGGGGACCCCTTCATGTTGTAGATCCGCAAAGAGCGAGGGTTCCGCCGCAAGGTAGGAGGACGCCACGACCAGTCCGTCCGCTCGGCTGCCCACCAACATGTCGATCTCGCGCTTCTCTTCCTCGGGCTTGCCGCGCGAGTTGCACAAGATCACGGTATAGCCGGCTTGCTCAATTCGGTCTTGAACCCCGTCCATGATCTCTGCGAAGAAGACGTGCGACACCTCCGGAATGACCACGCCGATCATGTTCGACTTCCGCGTGACCAGACTCCGCGCCCAGCGGTTGGGGCGGTAATTGAGTTCTCTCGCGCGCTGCTCCACTCGCTGCCGGGTCGCGTCTCTGACGTCCGGATGCCCGCTCAGTGCACGGGAAACCGTCATTGTCGATAGGTTGAGATCGGCCGCGATGTCCTGGATCGTGACCATCTTGCGCGTCTTGCGCGGCGATCGTGTCATGGTTCGTTAGAATTGGGATAGGAAAGCGGCCCGGGGCTTTCCGCGCGAACGTGGCGGAATTGGCAGACGCGCTGGATTTAGGTTCCAGTGGGGCAACCCGTGGGAGTTCGAGTCTCCCCGTTCGCACCAAGTCTTCTCGGCAGCCATCATACCTTGACTGGGTCGGCGACGGCTTGGCTCTCCAGCCGTTTGGGCTTCTCTTCCGGGCTGATATCCTGACCGCTCATGCCCGCGCACCCTTCCGCCGTCATTGACCCTTCGGCGCAGATTGATCCTAGCGCCGAGATCGGTCCGTTTTGCGTGATCGGGCCCGACGTCGTCATTGGGCCAGGCACCCAGCTGAAGGCTCACGTCTACGTGGAGTCGCTCACCTCGATCGGCGAGCAAAACCTATTTCAACCGCATTCCACGATCGGTATCGCTCCTCAAGACCTGAAGTTCGAGGGGGAGCCGTCGCGGCTGGAGATCGGCGATCACAATGAGTTTCGAGAGTTCGTATCGGTTCACCGGGGAACTACCGGCGGCGGGCTTGTCACTCGCGTCGGCTCTCACAATCTGATCCAGGCCTACGCTCACGTCGCTCACGATTGCATTTTGGGATCCCACTCGATCCTGGCCCACGGTGCGACCCTCGGGGGGCATGTGACCGTGGAAGACTACGCGGTTGTCGGCGCTTGGTGCGGCGTTCATCAGTATTGCCGGGTTGGGAGCCATTGCTACATCGGCGGCTACAGCGTCATCACGCAAGACGTGATGCCCTATTCGGTTGTCGTGAGTCCGAGAGACTCCAAGGTTTTCGGCATCAACAAGACAGGCCTTGAGCGCCGCGGCTTCCAGCCCGAGGATGTTCGCCCTCTGCACAAGGCCGTGCGCATTCTAACCAAGGCGGGCTTGAATACGGATCAAGCGCTTGAGCGCATCGCGGCGGAAGTCGAGCAGACCGAGCACGTCGCTCGTCTGGCGGAGTTCATCCGCTCCTCGAAGCGCGGCATCGTCAAGTGACGGCTATCCCTCGAATGGACTGAAGTACAGACTGACCACGAGGTAGAAATGGTCGTCCGACGAATCCCGATCGGCTCGAATCGCCGCCTCGAGCGCGTGGATGGCGTCGTCCAACGCGTCTTCACGACATTGCAGATCCGGGTATGGGCAGGCGGCTAGATAGCCGTCGTCCACCTTTCGCACCACGGCTTGCAGGATGTCCGCCATCGCCCGACTCTAGGATCCTGCCGCTCGCGTGTCAACCATTCCAGGTGAAACGCTAGCAAGCCCATGGTCCTTTGCCGGCGGCGGCGTGGTCGGGGCGGCGTGAGCGGAGTCTTCATGGGATTTGTCGGGCCCGCTACGATGAAGTCGCTTTGCGTCCGGACGTCATCCGCCGAGTCGAGGCCCGCTCTATCCTGAGCCCCGTCTCAGGGTTCCTTGAACGGGCCGGATTCACCCACTCGCTCACTCCCGCCCGCAATTGCACCTACGGTTGCCTGTACTGCTACGTGCCCACCATGCGCGTTCAGGGCGGTTTGCAACCAGAAGACTGGCGGCGCTGGGGGCAGTTCACGACCTTCAAGAGCAACGCTGCGGGACTGGCCGCGAAGACTCTACGCCCGGGCCAACGGATTTACTGCTCCCCTCTGACAGACCCCTACCAGCCTGCCGAACGTGAGGAGTGTCTGATGCCCGCCATCCTCGAAGCGGTTCTCCGTCGTCCGCCGGAATGCTTTGTCCTCCAGACCCGTGGTCCGCTCATCCTGCGAGATCTTGGGTTGCTGGAGCGGCTGGCGTCCGCGACTCGCTTGCGCGTTAGCTTTTCAATCACCACCGATTGCCAGGAGATCGCCGAGCGGTTTGAACCGCACTGCGAGACGATCAGCGAGCGTTTGAGGGCGGTGCGCGCTTTGCGGGACGCAGGCATCGTCGTCCACGCGACGCTCGCGCCGCTTCTACCCTGCGACCCTGAAAGACTGGCGACTCTGGCGCTCGAGTCCACATCGTGCGCGGTTATCGCCGACCCGCTCCATGTCCGCGCAGTCAAGCCGCGCGGAGCCGTCACGCGCGAACAGGCCGTCGTTCTTTGCAATCGCCTCGGCCGGCAGGAGGCGCTTGCTCCCGAATTTCAACGGGAAGTGGTCGATCGTATTCGGGCGACCGTCGTAGCGGCCGGGCGCGAGTTCGGCGTCGGGGAATCGGGATTCGGCCTACTGGCCTCTACCTGACTGGAGGCGCTCGGACCTCGTCAAGAAAACTGTTGCTTGAACCGCTCGAATTCCGCCCGTAGCGCATCCAGCTCCTCTCGAAGTCGCCCGACCTCCTCGCGCAGATCGGGACCGGACTCGCGTACTGGTGCGGCGGATATCGTCTCAGCCGGTGCAACCTCTTCATCCTCTTCGTCGGCCATGAGGTGCATCCAGCGCGAGTCTTTCGTGCCCGGCTGCCGCGGCAACTTGCGAACCAGAGCCCGAGGTTGCTTCTCGCTCAGTTCTTGCAGCGCCTCCTCCACTTCCGCCAGCTGTTCAAAGGGATAGATGCGTTGTGATCGCTGGCGCAGTTCGCCCACCGTCTGTCGGCCTCTCAGCATCAGCACCGCCAAGACCGCCGTCTGGGGTTTGTCCAAACGCAATGCGTCCGGGGCCACGTGCCTGAAGCGGAGTACCCGGCTTTCCGAGCTGGAGATTCGCCTGGCGAGGCCGTGCCCCTGAAGACTGTCCAGTGCTCCTTGCACCTGTGCCTCGACGTAGTCGACGACCGGGTCTCGGCTCGACTTCTGATTGCATGCGGTCGTTAGGGCGTTCAATGAGAGGGGGTACGCGTCCGGCGTCGTCGATTCCTTCTCAATCAAGCAGCCGAGCACCCGAATCTCTTCCGCCGTCAGCCGAACGTCTCCCGTCAGTATCGGGCTCCGGTCCGATCCGTCCGAAGGTGGGGCTACGCGAAATGTCCGAAAGTCCACATTCAGAGTCTACGCTGCCGATTGCTTTCCCGTCGCCTCTTCCCGCCAGGCTGACAGCTGCGCCTGCCGCACGGCATTTCCGAACAGTCGGGAGCCTTTCATCCAACGCCTTACGGTGCGCACGTCGACTCCGGCGGCCTGGGCTGCTCCGCGCATCGAGGCGCATCTGCTCAGCGCGGCTACGGCTCGACGTTGAGTTGGACTGAGTGTTGCCGCCATGTTGTTTGTTCCGCCCTCGTCCGTCAACTTAGTTGATCGGTGCAAGCGAATGCGCGCGCCGTCTAGCCTGTGGCCCTGTTATTGAACTAGTTAGCCGGGATTGCCCGTCTGTGACTGATCTGCTGTGACTGCCCGGGATCGCTCGCGTAGAATGAGATTCCTTGCTTCGTCTCCTCGCCGTCGTGATCCTCTCCTCCGCCGCACTCGCAGGGCAGGGCGTGTTTCCCTTGTCCGAGGTGGCGGCGGGCCAGAGAGGCGTCGGTAAGACGGTTTTTTCGGGCGCCGAGGTCGAGGAGTTTGAGGTCCAAGTTCTGGGCGTGCTGGAGAACGTTGGTCCCCGCCAATCGCTCATCCTGGGAAGGCTCTCCGGAGGTCCTCTTGGACGTACCGGAGTGATGGCCGGCATGAGCGGGAGCCCGGTTTATATCGACGGCCGTCTCGCGGGAGCGGTGGCGTTCAGCTTCCCTTTCGCCAAGGAGCCTCTCGCGGGCATCCGCCCGATTGAGGAGATGACCGCCGGGGTTGAACCGGTGCCCGTCGCCCGCGCCGCCGCGCCCGATTTCGAGCGCCTCCGCACCGAGGGCGTGCGGCTTGCGGCTGCGTCCACCCCCGCCGTCGACGGACTTCGCGCCATCGCTTCGCCGGTCAGCTTCGGCGGATTCAGCGAGAGAACTTTGGAGGTCTTCGGCGACCAGCTTCGCTCGATGGGGCTTCGGCCCGTCCAGGGGCTCGGCGGCGGCGCGAGTCAAGCTATGGGGCCTGTCGAGCCCGGCTCGATGATCAGTGTCGGCCTCATTCGCGGGGATCTCCACGCCACGGCCGCGGGCACGGTGACGCATCTTGACGGTGATCAGCTCTACGCGTTCGGTCACTCCTTCATGCAGAGCGGCCCGGCTGAACTTCCGCTGATGAAGGCCTCGGTCATCACTCTGGTTCCGAGCGTTGAGAACTCCTTCAAGCTGGCCGCCTCAGGCGAACTCGCAGGCAAGATCACGATGGACCGGTCGGCCGGGATCGTGGGTCGACTGGGAGCCGGACCCTCGATGGTCCCGCTCTCGATCCGCATCGGCGGCTCCTCTCCCCAGCAGTTCCAGATGGAGCTCGCCCGGGACCGGTTCCTGACGCCCTTCCTTTTGCAACTAGCCACGTTCTCCGCCCTCGACGTTGCCCAGCGTCAGCTCGGCCCTTCCGCCGTACGCGTCTCCGGGCAGGCTCAGGCGGCTGACGGGGTCTCCATTGAACTGGGCGACGTCTACTCCGCCGTGACCGGGACCACCTTCCAGGCGGCCGCCGGAACCGCCGCTCCGGTGGCATTTATTCTCCAGAGCGCCGCCGGCGATTTCGCCCTGGAACGGATTGATCTTGAAGTAGAGCCGGTCGTTGGGTTGTTGGAGACGACGGTACTCGACGCCTGGGCCGACCGCAGCCTGGTTCGTCCCGGCGAGACCGTTGAACTCACCGTGCTCCTGCGCGACTCATCCGGTAGAGAGCGCACCGAGACTCGCCCCTTCACGGTTCCGTCTTTCCAACAGCCAGGGCAGCTTCGCGCGACCTTCTCCGACTCTCTGCGCCTCAATGTTCTCGACTTTCCGCTCTTGATGGAAGCGGAGAAGCTTGCCGCTTCCGAGCTGGTCTCTTTGGTCAATTCGCTGAGACCGGCAGACGGACTCTATCTGCGTATCTGGTCCGTTGCTCCCGCCTATCGCGCCTCCGGCGAACGTCTTGCTTCGCCGCCCGCGTCGCTGCGAGTCTTGCTGGACTCCGGGGGGGCGGCGCGCGAGCCGACCTCGACCCTGGAAGAGACGGTAGTCTTGCGCGCCCCGGGCGTCGTGCGCGGTCAGGCGGAAGTTCAGTTCACGGTCATCCAATGAAAGCTCTTCTCTCAGCGAGCCTGGCGCTCGTATGTTCTTGTTCGTCGCTTGGGGCGGCTTCCACGCAAGTTTGGGAGATCAGTGATCGAAAGGATTTCTTGCCTGGCGAGTTCGAGGGAACTTCACTGGACGCCGAAGGCGTGCTTCGCCCCGGTCGCCGTCTCGATCCCCTCCTCGCTGCCGAGGAAGCCGCGATCTGGTCCGCGGCTCGGGCCTCGGACGGCTCCCTTTACTTCGGCTCCGGCCACCAGGGCAAGCTTTATCGAATCGCGAAACCCGGCGCCGATGCGGAAGTGGTTTGGGACGCGCCTGAGATGGAGATCTTTGCCGTCGAACCGGCGGACAAGCGTGACGTCTTTGTTGCGACGGCCCCGAAAGGCAAGGTGTACCGAGTGCGGCCGAACGGCAGGGCCGACGAGCTGTTCGACCCGAAGGAAGAATATATCTGGTCGATGAAGCGCATCGGCGACGTACTCTACGTCGGCACCGGTCTCAAGGGCAAGATCTATCGCGTGCCGCTTGAGGGAGGGGAAGCGAGCTTGCACTTTTCCTCGAACCAACGACATGTGATGAGCCTGGCCGCCGACGCGGACGGACGCCTCCTGGTCGGGACGGATCCCAACGGCATCCTCTATCGCGTGGACGCCGACGGAACCGCTCTCGCGCTCTATGACGCCGACCTTCCCGAGATTCGTTCCGTCACGACGGCTGCCGACGGCGCCGTCTATTTTGCGGCCATGGGAGGGGCGGTCTCTCTGGTGGACCAAACCACCCAAGGAGTCACTGCTGCGTTTTCCGTCACGGCTACGGCGACGGCGACCGGTACGAACCTGGGAACCGCCGCACCCACTCCCCAGCCCGTTGCTCAGCCCCAACCGCAGATCTACTCGACGCCGATCGTCAACTACGGCGTGGAGACTGCGGCGGTTTATCGCTTGGAGCCCGGCAAGTCCGCCGAAAAACTGTGGACTTCCAAGGAGGAGAACGTCCTCGGTTTGGCTCGCGACCCAGGCCGTGAGAACCGGCTGGTCTTTGCGACGGATGCTTCGGGGCGACTCTACACGGTGCTTCCCGACGGCGAGTCGGAATTGATCCATCAGGCGCTGGGCAAGAACCTGAGCGGGATCTCGTCGTTCGGGGACCGGCTGGTGGTGACGGCGCTCCGCGGGGGCGCGGCCTTCACGCTGGAATCGACGCCCAGTCAGGAGGGCGTCTATCGGACCGCGCCTCGCGACGGCGGCGGCATCTCGCAGTGGGGGCGGCTGGAGGCGAAATCAGACGGCGGGGTCCGGTTTCGCACGCGCAGCGGCGCCGTTGCCCGTCCTGATGCGGCTTGGAGTCCGTGGGTCGAGGTCGTCGACGGAGAGCCGGTCGCTTCGCCGCCGTCGCGCTATTTGCAGTGGGAAGCTCACCTTGCGCCCGGTGCGACGTTGGAGCGCGTCCGTGTGGCCTATCTTCCGCAGAACCGCCCGCCGGCTCTTTCTTCGTTGACCGTCACCTCGGAAGCTTCCGCCTCAGGCGCGTCCTCGGCAGCCGCCGCGACGCCAGCCTCGAGCGCCGCCGCCTACTCCATCACGGTTTCGGCGTCCGCCGACGGATCGTCGACGTCCTCGGCGACATCGACTGAGCAGCAGGCGGTTTCGGGCTCGTCGGGGAGCGCCTTGAAGATTCAATGGGTCGCCTCCGACGCGGACGAAGACCCGCTGCGCGCGGTCGTCGAGTTCCGAGGCGACGATGAGACGACGTGGAAGCTGATCGAGCGCGACGTCGAGACGTCGTCCGTCTCTCTGGACCGAGATGCGTTGGCCGACGGCCGCTACCGGTTCCGGGTCACGGTATCGGACTCGCAGGAAGACGTCGAGCGAGTTTCGCGCCCCGTTCTACTTGACCGAACGCCGCCTGTAGTGCGGCTGCTCTCGCGCGACGGCCGCAACGAGGCCCAGTTTGAAGCGGTCGACCAAGCCTCGATGCTGGCCCGCGCCGAGGTGTCTATCGACGCGGGACCCTGGCGTCCGCTGGAGAGTTCGGATCGGATACTGGACTCGAAAACGGAGACCTTCACCGTCCCCTTGTCCGAACTGGATTCCGGAGAGAGACTGGTGACGCTGCGGGTCAAGGATCGCGCCGGCAACACCGGTCTTGCGAAAGTCGTCGTACCCTAATCGAACCGTATCGCCGCTATGTCGTCACTCCACCGTCGCCAATTTCTCGCCGCTCTCGGCGTCTCCGCCGTTGCTTGCTCCGCGCCCGAACCGGAGCCGGCCAAGCCGTGGAACATCGTCTGGATTATCGCGGACGACCTATCTCCGGATCTGGCCTGCTACGGCAACCCCGACGTCTCGACGCCCCACATCGACGGTCTAGCCGCCCAAGGCGCTCGCTTCACCAACGCGTACGTTCCGGCTCCGGTCTGTTCTCCCAGTCGCTCCGCGTTCATCACGGGGATGTACCAGACTTCGATCGGCGCGCACAATCACCGTAGTCATCGCGACGACGACTATCGCCTCCCGGCCCCGGTCCGGCCGATCACGGACTACCTGCGTGAAGCGGGTTACTACACGGTGAATGAGAACAGCGGCCTCGGCGGTCGCCCCAAGACCGACTACAACTTTAATTTCGACGAGGGCTACAAAGTCTTTGACGGGACGGACTGGGCCGAGCGTGCGGAGGGCCAACCCTTCTATGCGCAAGTCAACATCTTCGAACCGCATCGAGGCCGGCCCCCGGAGATCTGGTCGTTCACCGACGATTTGCCGGAGAGCGAACGCGCCGATCCGGCGACGGTGACCTTGCCGCCCTACTATCCGGACGACCCGATTGTTCGCAAGGATTGGGCCGGGTACTTGGATGCCGTCCAGCTGCTGGACAAGAAGGTCGGAAACGTTCTCGGAGCGATTGAAGAGCAGGGAATTGCGGACGAGACGATCGTGGTCTTTATCGGCGACCACGGACGTCCGATGCCGCGCGACAAGCAGTTCCTCTACGACGGCGGAATGAAGATCCCCATGATCGTGCGTTGGCCCGGCCACTTGGAGCCCGGCTCGGTGCGAGACGAACTCGTCTCCACGATCGATCTATCCGCAACGACGCTGGCTTGGGCGGGCGTCGAGGTTCCCGACTATATGGAGGGGCGAGTCTTCCTCGGTCCCGAGGCCGGCGCGCCTCGGGAGTACGTCTTCGCCGCCCGCGACCGTTGTGATGAAACGGTGGACCGCATCCGAGCCGTCCGCGACAAGCGCTACAAGTACATTCGCAACTTCATGCCGGAGCGACCCTACATGCAGCTCAACCGCTACAAGGAGATCAGCTATCCCACCTGGCGGCAGATGATGCGCTTGGAGAAACAGGGGAAGCTGACGAGCGAGCAGGCTCTGTTCTTAGCGAAAGTTCGTCCCGAGGAGGAACTCTACGATACGGAGAAGGATCCGCACGAGCTGCACAACCTAGCGGGGTCGGAGGAGCACGGCGAGATCCTGGACCGCATGGGCACCGTGCTCAGCTTGTGGATTCGATCGACCGGGGACAAGGGCGAAATCCCGGAGGACGCTTCGATCCAGCCGAAGTTCGAGGCTCAGATGGTGGAAGCGTACAAGGAGGCGTATCCGGTGATCGAGTCGGCCGAGCCTCCCTGGCGTTAGTCGCCTCCACAACCGCCTCCATCGCCGCCGTCGCTGCCGCCGCCGTCTCCGTCATTGTCGCCGTCGAACCACCAGGCGTTGCATCCTCCGTCGCCGCTTCCACCTCCCCGAGCGTTCTTCCCGAAGACGACAACGAGGCCGACGACGCCGAAGACCAAGAGGAAGATGATGAGCCAGGTCGGCATGGAACTAGAGCAGAGTCTGCCATAGAGTCAGCAAGAGCGCTAGGGCTATCGCACTGAGGCTGAGCGCGAGCAGACGCCGCCTCGGCACGACGACGAAGTCGGCCGGGTGGATCCAGCGTCCCGCTCCGGCATGCTTGAAGCGTTCCCGCGAGCTAGGCCACAGGTCGCCGGGCGGCTCTCCGAAGTACTCCCGGTAGAGACCGAGCGTCGCCTCATACTGCTCGATGAAGCGCCCGGTCTCTTGAGCGCCGCGCGTCGGTCCATGATGGATAAAGGGGCCGCCGCACTCGCAGAACCGTCGGTAGTCGCGCGTATAGACCAGATGCAGATGCCAAACCTGGTCGACGTCTTCGCTGGGCGTCACTTGGCCTCGCTTGAGGCCTGCTAGGAAGATGAACTTGCGATACTCCGCGACGGCGCGGCGCGTGTAGTCCAAGGACCACCCCGCCTGCTCGCGTTGCAATCGGCGGCTAAAGGTCAGAGTCGCCGCGGGATCGTCGATCGGATAGGACTCCATCGCGCTCCACCGGTCCGTCTGCGATTCGGTCATCCCGCTCCGATTCTAGCGAGCCGGGCGCGCTAGACTATGTCCTCTGAATGCTATTCCGACTCGCTGTCCCACTTCTTCTCGCCTCGGCTCTCCATGCCCAATCTCTGCCGCCCTGTCACATTGAGACGGTCGCCGGCGGCGGCATCTCGCTCGTAGGCGACGGCGGCCCGGCGTTGGAGGCCGACATTCTCCAAATCTCTGACGTCGCCGCTGGCCCGGATGATTCCATCTACATCGCCGATAGCGGTAACAGCACCATCTGGAGGATGTTCCCCGACGGCCAGATTGAGGCCCTTCCCGGCGCCGGCGCACTGGAGTCCTTGGGCACCCTTGCCGTTGGTGCGGACGGTTCCGTTTACTTCGTAGAACGGTCGGCCCGTCGCATCCGTCGCATCACGCCCGATGGCACGTTTGCCCACTTTGCGGGCAATGGCTCGGAGGTCTTTTCCGGCGACGGCGGTCTGGCTGTGGACGCCGGCATAGGCGTGCCGACCGGGTTAGATGTCGGACCCGACGGAAGCATCTACTTCGCTGTGGGTTTCCATCAACGCGTGCGCCGTGTCCGTCCCGACGGAGTCGTTCAGACTGTTGCGGGCAGCGGTCCCGCGCATCCCAACGACGGACATTACACGGGAGACGGAATTCCGGCGATTGAAGCGCGACTCAATCGGCCGTCTGATGTAGCGGTCGCGCCGGACGGCTCCTTCTACGTAGCGGATACCAACAACTACCGCATCCGTCACGTCGACTTGTCTGGAGAGATCTCCACTGTCGCCGGTCTTGGCGAACGAGCTGCGTCGTTTCCGGGGAGCTTAGCCCGCGAGGCCCCCATTGGAACTGTGCAGGAACTTACAATTGGCCTCGACGGCCTCCCATACTACATGGAGTTATCGTCAGGAACGTTTCGCGTCGATGCTCAAGGACTCGTCGAGAGGCTGTCCTTTGAAGCCGGAAACTCGGCAACCCTGACCTCCGACGGGAGAGTCTTCTCCGACTATCTAGATTTTGCTTGGGTGCTAAGTCAGGGGAGCGCGGTTCGGGTAGCAGGCGCCGACAACGACGGCACATTCGGGGATGGCGGCTCTCCCCTGCAGGCTGCCTTGGTCCGTGTGGGCGACATGGCAATCGACGGCACAGGGACGCTCGCGCTCGCCGAGAACTTGGATCGTGTCCGGGTGGTGCGCGACGGAATCATTTCCTCCGTCGCCCCGCTCAGACTTCCAGTGGCTGTGGAATTCGGCCCCGACGGAAGCTTATTCGTTGGATTGCGGAACCAGATTGTTCGCGTGTCACCTTCCGGCGAGACCGAAGAGTTTGCCGGCTTCGGGGGTACGTGCAGCTCCTCCAACTGCGGCGAGCGTGGAGACGCGAACGACAGTCAGTTGCTTCGCCTACGGGACCTCGCACTGGATTCCTCGGGCGTCGTGTTTCTGATCCACCGCTTACAGAACCGTGACACGATTCGTCGCATCGGCGTGGACCGCGTGCTCACGACTCCCGTGCTCGACTTTGGCTCTGATCGCGCAGTTCCCGAGGCGATCGGGTTGGATGCTCTTAACCGCCTGTGGATCTTAGTTGGTATCGGTCGTGATCGCAGTATCTGGCGTTGGACTCCGGAGAGCGGCGAGCTTGAGAGTATCTTTCCTGTCTCCAGCTTCTTGCAGCGGATAATCGGCTTCGCGGTCGGTCCCAACGGCAACGTCTACCTCACTGAGAATGGCCGCGCGGCCGTGTGGGTCCTCACGCCCGAAGGACATCTCAACGTGATCGCTGGTCAACGAGACTTGCTGCAGGAGCGTCGCCGCAGCGGCGACGGTGGCCTAGCAGCCGATGCCCTCCTAGCCAACTCCTATGAACTGGCCGTCTCTCTCGACGGCGACCTCTATATAGACGAGGGAGACGTCATACGTCGAATTGTCCGTGCTGGAGATTGCCCGACGGCCCGCAGGCCTGTCATCGCCCAATTCGGCGCAGTCAACGGCGCGACTTTCGAAATCTTGCGCTCACCCGGCCAAATTTTCTCTCTGTTCGGCCGCGATCTCGGTCCGGAGGACATCGCAACTGCGCAACTCGTCAACGGCAGTCTCTCCACCGAGCTTGCCGGCGTTCGTATCCTTATTGACGGTGTTCCCGCACCGCTCATATTCACCTCTTCTGGACAGCTCAGCGGTGTACTGCCTTATGGCACAACGCCTGGTCTACGCCTGAATGACGCCGGAGTATTGGCCTTCGATCGGCCGTCTCGGTTCGTAGTCGAGCGTGACGGAGTCGCCGGACCACCCTCGCTCTTCTACGTCCAAGCCTCCGCCCCCGGCGTCTTTACCGCCGACGCCTCCGGGCAAGGCCAAGCCGCCGCCCTCAATGAAGATGGCTCGCTCAACTCTGTCGAGCACCCCGCAGCCAGAGGTTCTGTCGTCGTCCTATTCGCCACCGGTGAGGGGCAGACAGATCCGCCCGGAGTCGACGGTAGACTCGCCGCCTTCCCCTTGCCTCGCCCGGTTCTCCCCGTCCGCGTTACAGCCAACGGTCAAGAGGTAGAGGTCCTCTACGCGGGCGGGGCCCCTGGCTTCACGGCGGGCCTGATGCAACTCAATATCAGTCTGCCGCCGGACATGAGCGGCACCGTCGAGATCGTCCTTCACATTGGGGCCCAGGCATCCCGCCCGGTCACCGTGGCGGTCACGCCTTGAGACCGTGCAACTCCGCCGCCGCGCGCAATCGCGCGCGGCCGGTTGCCTGAACAAACTCGTGCCAGGTCACCGCGCCGCTCTCCACGTAGGTTGCGACGGCCTCGCCGGCTAACTCATAGGAGTCAGCGAAGACCGCCGCCGCTACCCTTGCTGGAACACGATCGCCCAGAGGAGTCCCGGAGGCGAGACGCCGCAAGCGGCTGCGCGTCTGCTCGTCTCGATCCGGCGCGTCCCGGGCGGAATCATAGGCGGTTGCGAACAGGTCAATTGCTTCCACAAACGCCGTCACCGGCCCGAGTTCTTGGTCTGCCGCCCAGGACCGCACGCCCTCGCCTTTGCGGATTCCTCTCACTGAACTTCCGGCCAGCTCTAGACCGTAGCGAGCCGTGATCTCGATCTTCTTCCTCTTCGACAAGTGCGCGAAGTGGAAGGCGTGCGTCAACTCAGCAACCAAGTGGTGGCGCATCTCGGGGGAGCGGGCGCCGACCGGCCCGTGCAGGTGAATCACCGGCGCGCTCAGCCAAGCTCCCGTCGGGTGGGTGAAAGACGAGACCGCCGTCCAACCCGGCCGACAGATTTGAAACGGCCTCTGCGGCGGCGGAAAGAATCGCGCCAAGCTCGCCTCGTAGATCTCTAGCGACAGCGCTGCGATGCGGGCGCGGTCGTCTGGAGACGACGTTCGCCCCAGCGGCGCGTCCACCCGGACGATCGCGTTCTCGACCATCGGCTGCTAGGGGATCAGCAGCAGTTTGCCGGTCGTCTTTCGCCCGGCAAGATCGATCTGCGCCTGAGCGGCTTGTTCCAGCGGATACTCTCCTCCGACATGCACGTCCAGTTTGCCGTCGCGAACCCAGCTCAACACGTCGCCCGCACGCCACTCGAGCTCTTCGCGTGTGGCGACGTAGTGCGCCAGAGTGGGACGCGTCATAAACAGAGACCCGCGCTTGGCCAACTCCAACGGCGCCACGGGTGGGACCGGTCCGCTGGCGTTGCCGAAGAACACGGCCATACCGCGCGGCTTCAGGCTGTCCAGGCTGCCCTTCCAGGTCGCCTCGCCCACCGAGTCATAGACCGCGTCCACGCCTCGCCCGTCGGTCAGCCGTCGGACTTCCGGTTGGAAGTCGGTCTCGGAATATAGAATCACGTGATCCCCGCCCGCCTTGCGGACGCGCTCGGCCTTCTCCGGCGTTGAACAGGTGCCGATGACCGTCGCACCCAGCATTTTGGCCGTCTGTACGAGCGTGAGCCCGACCCCGCCCGCCGCTGCATGGATCAATACCCAGTCCCCCGGTTTGATCGCATACGTCGAGTGCGTCAGGTAGTGCACGGTCATTCCTTGCAGCATCACCGACGCCGCCTGCTTCGCGTCAACGCCCTCGGGGATCTTGACCAGCTTGCCTGCCGCAACCACCGCGTACTCGGCGTAGGATCCGCTGACACCGGTATAGGCGACGCGGTCTCCCACGGCTACGTCCGTCACGCCGTCGCCGACCGCTTCCACCACGCCCGCTCCTTCCTGGCCGTTGGTAAATGGAGGTTCGGCCGGGTAGAGTCCCGTCCGGAAATAGATGTCGATGAAGTTGACGCCCGTCGCCTCGATCTTGACCAGGGCTTCGCCGGCGCCGGGTTCCGGCTTCGGCGTATCGGTGTAAGAGAGGACTTGCGGGCCGCCGTGGGCGGTCACGCGAACAGCTTTCATGGTCGCCATAGGACGCCGATTGTAGCGAACTCTACGATCGCTAGTGCGAGGTTTCGCTGCCGCCCTGTTTCACGTCGAGCAGGGAGTCCAATTGCTGCCGTGCGATCCCGGCCCATGGGCTCGTCGGGTCCAACTTTAAATACGACCGCCAATGCTTGGCCGCGCGCATCGGCTCGCCCAATCGTTCGTAGATCAGCGCAACGTTGTAGTGCGCGTCGGCATAGCCTGCGTGCAAGTCGAGAGCTCGGTCGTAGGATTCGGCGGCGTCGGCGAGCCGTCCGCGTTCCTCGCAAACGTTGCCGAGGTTGAAGTGAGCGAGCGCGTAGGTCGGAGCGATCTCGATCGCTCGCCTGTAATGATCTTCGGCGTCGGCCAAGTCGCCTGAGCGGTAGTGCAGGGTGCCCAAGTTGACCCAAGCTCCGGCCGCTTGCGGATTGAGTTCCAGCGCTTGAGCGTAGGCGGCGGCAGCTTCATCCACCGGCCCCTCTTCTTCTTCAATCTCCAGCCCGCGTTGGAACCAGCTCTCGGCGTCGGCGGTCCGCGCCGCTTGCGGCTCCTCTGGAGCTTCAAAGGTCTGGACGCGGCCTTCCTCGTCGGGCCCCTGGTCGAAGTCCAAGAGCAGTTGGCCGGTCAGCGCGTTCATCTTGCCGGTGGGCAAGTCCACCGCCACTTGCCGACCTTGCGGCCATACGCGCAGCTCCGCCAGCGGTTCGTTGACGCCGATCCGTTCTCGGAGGGCGAGCAGCGAAATCTTGATTCTCTGGGGAGGGATGCGGCTTTCGCGCAGACGCTTGAGGGTCCGCAAAACCGCGAGGTCGTTGAAGCCAAATCGCAGCCGCTCCGCAACGAGCTCGTGGTCCTCCCACGAACGCAAACTGCGTTCATGGATCTTGAGGATTCGTCGAACTTCGTCGCGCGAGAAGTCTTCTGCCGGCTTCAGCGCGTCCACGCCCGCGATTGTAGCGCAGCGAGGGTGTGTTTCGTACGAAAAGTCGAAAGAACGAATCCTTTTCTAACCCCTGAAAACAGGGGCTTCGAGGCTTGTCGTCATTTTCCGAACATGGCGCTGCCAAACCGTTCCGCTATGATGACCGTTCCACTATGAACGACGTCCCGTTGATCTCGCGTTCCATCCTGTTCGGCAACCCGACCCGCACGAGTCCGCGCCTCAGCCCCGACGCTCGTCGCATGGCCTACCTGGCGCCCGACGACGGCGTGCTCAATGTCTGGCTCCGGACCATTGGCGAAGAGGACGACCACGTGGTCACGCGTGACCGGACGACCGGCATTCGAATCTTCTCCTGGGCGGAGACCGGCGACCGGATTCTCTACCTTCAAGATCTCGACGGCGACGAGAATTTTCACCTGTTCGCAGTCGATCTCCAGGGAGGCGACCCGGTCGACCTCACGCCGCACGAAGGCGCGACAGTCGGCGACCTGATCACCGATCCCAATCATCCGACGGAGCTTCTTGTCGGCCTCAACGCTCGAGATGCTCAACTGTTTGATCTCCACCGCATCGATCTCGCGACAGGCGAATCCTATGTTGAGGCCAAGAATCCCGGGAACTACGTCGGTTGGCTCACCGACCATCAATTCCGCGTGCGCGGCGCGACCGTCGCTCAGGAGGACGGCGGATTCGGGTTGCTGGTTTCGAAGACCCCCGGCGCTGAGTTCCAGCCCTTCCTGCGCTGGGGCCCTGAAGACAACGGCGGGGCCCACGGCTTCACGCCTGACGGCCACGGTCTGTACGTCGAGGACAGCCTCCACAGCGATACCACCGAGTTCTACTCCATCGATCTCGAGACCGGAACGCGCAAAGTTCTCGCGCACTCCAAACGGGTGGACGCCGGGCCGGTGCTGGTGCATCCGTCCACGCACCAAGTGCAGGCCGTCGGTTTCGCGCTCCATCGCTTGGAGTGGACGATCCTCGACGAAGATATTCGCCCCGACTTCAAGGCGCTCTCAGAGATTGCCGACGGCGAGATCAGCCTCGTCAGCCGCGATCGCGCCGATCGCAACTGGATCGTCGCCTACTCCGGGGATGCGGGGCCGGTGAACTACTACGCCTGGGACCGCGACGCCCAACAAGCGGCCTACCTGTTCAGCAATCGCCCCGAGTTGGAAGGCCTGCCGCTTCAGCCCATGACGCCGGTGACGATCCGCGCCCGCGACGGTCTGGATCTGGTCAGCTACCTCACGGTTCCGGCGGGTTCGGGCGAGAATCCGGTTCCGCTCGTCCTCAACGTACACGGCGGACCGTGGGTGCGCGACGAATGGGGCTACGACGCCGAGGCGCAGTGGTTCGCCAATCGCGGTTATGCCGTGTTGCAGGTCAACTACCGCGGCTCCACCGGATTCGGGAAAAAGTTCCAAAACGCCGGCAATCGGGAATGGGGCGCGAAGATGCACGACGACCTCATCGACGCTGCCGAGTGGGCCGTCAAGCAAGGCGTCGCCGACGAGAAGCGCCTCGCCATCTACGGCGGCAGCTACGGAGGTTACGCCGCGCTGGTCGGAGCCGCGTTTACGCCGGACGTCTTTCGGTGCGCGGTCGACATCGTCGGTCCCTCCAACATCTGCACTCTCATCGAGTCCATCCCGCCCTACTGGGCTCCGCTCATGGCGAGCTTCAAGGTTCGCGTGGGCGACATTGAGACCGAGCGAGACTTTCTTGAATCCCGCTCGCCGTTGTTCAAGGCCGACGAGATTCGCATCCCGATGCTGATTGCACAAGGCGCCAACGATCCACGCGTCAAGCAGGCCGAGAGCGAGCAGATTGTGGAGTCGCTGCGATCCAAGGGGAAAGACGTCGACTACCTGCTTTTTGAAGACGAGGGGCACGGATTCTCTCGCCCGGAGAACCGCATGGCCTTCTATGCCGCAGCCGAGGAGTTCTTGTCGAAAGTTCTAGGCGGACGCTCGGAGCCTCCCGCCGGCGACGAGGCCGCCCTGCTGGTCACTCTTCGAAAATAGCCGCGGGAGACCGACATGCACCTAGGCGAAATCGCTCGCGTCTTCTTCCGCCTCGGCCTGATCGCCTTCGGCGGGCCGGCCGCCCACGTCGCCTTAATGGAAGACGAACTCGTCTCGAAACGCGGTTGGGTCTCGCGCCAACACTTCCTCGACCTCTTGGGCGCCACCAACCTGATCCCCGGCCCCAACTCCACCGAGATGACGATGCATCTCGGCTATGAGCGCGGGGGCCCGGCCGGGCTCTTTGTCGCTGGTCTCTGCTTCGTTACTCCCGCCGCCTGCATTACAGGTGTCCTGGCTTGGATCTACGTCGAGTACGGATCGCTTCCCGCGGCTGGCCCCTTCCTCACGGGGATCCAGGCCTCCGTCCTCGCCGTCATCCTCGGCGCCTTATGGAAGCTGGGGAACAAGGCGGTGAAGAACGCCAAGCTCGCAGCGATCGCGCTGCTTGTCTCGGCCGCACTGTTTGCGGGGCTCGGGGAGATTTGGGCTTTGCTGCTCGGCGGCGTTCTGGGGATGCTGGGGCTACGCGCGGCCTCGGTCGCCGCTTTCGCCGTCGCACTCATCGAGCCGGCTAGAGCCTTCGCCGCCTCGGCGGCATCGTCGGTCACGCTGCCCAAGCTGGGCCTGTTCTTCTTGAAGATCGGGGCCATTCTCTACGGCTCGGGCTACGTGTTGATCGCCTTCATCGAGGGTGGGCTCGTCGACGACTACGGCTGGCTGACCCGTCAGCAGCTCCTGGACGCCGTCGCCGCGGGGCAGTTCACGCCGGGCCCGGTACTCACCACGTCGACGTTTATCGGCTATGTTTTGGCCGGGGCCCCCGGCGCCGTTGTGGCGACCTTGGGCATCTTTTTGCCGTCTTTCATCTTCGTATGGGTCCTCAATCCGCTCATCCCGCGCTTGCGCCAGTCGCCTTGGACCGGCGCTTTCTTGGACGCCGTCAACGCATCCGCCGTCGCCCTGATGGCTGTGGTGACCATCCAGCTTGCCCGTGCGACGTTGACGGCTTGGCCGGCCTGGCTGATTGCGGCGACGTCCGCCGCCCTGGTTCTGCGGACGAAGATCAACACGGCCTGGCTGATTTTGGCCGGGGCGGTCGGCGGCTATCTGCTCGCCTAACTAGCCAACCGGGAGTCCTTCTCACGCAACCGTTTGGCCGCGGCATGAAGTTCCGGCCAGGCTTGGATGAGTCGGCCGGTTTGCGCCGTCATCTCTCTGGCAAGCGCCCGCGGGTTGTCTCCGCTCAAGTCTCGCGGCGTCAAGTACTCGGGGTCGGCAATCGCCTCCCGAGTCGTTTCAAGCAGCCGCGCCCGGAGCGCCGCATAATAGCCGGGCAATTCGCGCGTCTCGCTTCGCCGGTCGCGTTGTAGTTTCGGCCCTTCGGCTTCCAGGATGCGGCCCAGCAGCATGCCGTCTAACTCCTCGGCCGGTCCTTCCGCGCTTTCCGTCAGGAACGATCCCAGCGATCGCAGCGAGTCTTCGGTCTTCTGCGTGGCCGATCGCGCGTCCCAAATCTCGAACATTCGCAGCAGATAGTCGGCGAATCGCACGCGGCGCAGTCCCTCGAAGTAGTCTTCGATCGACTGCGTCCGAGTCTCGACCGGATCGTGAAGCGCCGCCTCCGGCAGGTAGCCCATGATCGACCGCTCGAAGCAGATCTTCAGCAGGCGTCCGAAGACGCCGTCAGAGTTGCGCTGTACCGGCGAGAACGGCGGTGCGAGGGCGGTGTGATCGATTCCCAAGTTGCCCGCCATGCACGTCGTGCCGTCGCCAATCGTCGGGCGCGTCGTCGATCGCAGCACTTGCCGCGACTCCACCACCGCCCGGAAGAATTCTTCGCTCACTGTGACTCGGGCCTGCGACCACCGGTCGCGCAACAGGTACGCTGAGCCGCCTAGCCCCGAGTCGCCCACGATTCCGGCCATGGAGGCGCGTACGCGGGCGCCGTGCCGCCTGAGCTGATGGTCGAGAACCGCGGTCGTGAACCGCGTTTCCGGCTCGGGGTCTTCCGCGAACAGTGCGCCCGCCTCCTGGCCCAACAACCGCTCGTGCAAGCCCAGCAGGTCGGCCTCTTCGAATGTCACTCGCTCGTGCAATTTTTCGCGACTTTCGTAGAACCAAAACTGCGTGGGATCGGCCCGCGACGACAATGCCCAGCCGTCCTCCGCCTGCGGGCAGCGCGCAGTCCGGCAGACCCCGTCGTCGTCCGCCAGCAGATAGGCCTCTCCAACCGAGTCGAGCAGCAAAGAGTTGCGGGCCGAGCCTGTGGTGACCGGACAGCGTTCGTCCCCGAGCAGGGCGAAGCGGGTGATCTCCGGATCGACGCCGGACTCCTCGGCCAGCGCCCGGGCCCATTGCTCCCGGTCCGATCTCCCCGCGACGCGAATCTCGACGCCTACTTCTTTCGCCAACGAGTCGGCCAATTCCCGCGTCTCCGCGTCGGAAGGACCGTCGTCGATTAACGTGATGCCTGCCGTTCTCTCAAATGCACGAAAGTTCTCGGCGTAGCTGCGGATCGCCCTCGCTAGTTCTCTCGGTCGATTCCGCGTCGTGAATCCGACGGTCGTGATGGGTTTCGCTTCTTCTCCGCGTACCGTCGCGGTACATTGGCGGGCCAGCTCCTTGGAAGAAACCAGCCATCCCTCTTCTGCGAACTGCCCCAGCTTCTCCATCGCAATTTCATACCGCCGAGGATCAGATGGCGTCGCCTTCTCACCCTTTGCGATGAGGGTGGAAAACCATCGCGGCGTCCTCCCTGAAAGCTGCTCTACCGCCTTTTTGTCGGCGCGTCGATTCCACAGTTCGGCGTGGTCTTCAGGCGGCCGATACTGATCGCAACTCATCAGTAATTGCGCATCTTCGATCGAAAACAGCGCCGCCGAACCCGACACCCGGTCCAGCACGTGGATACGCCCGTCGCCGCTTGGCTGGGCTTCCAGTAAGCTCGTCCGAAATTTCTCAGCCATTGCGCCAACAGGATCGCATAGGCCTCCAAGGTCCCCGAACCTCTACTCGCCGCAATGGGGAAGGCGGTCTTTCTTGCCCCCTGTGCTCGTGCTGTGAGCCGCCGCTATTACTGTCGGACTTGTCCTATGCGGGACTCGCCAGCCGAACGCCCCTCTCTCGTAAGCGCGCCGCTGCGGCCCGCAACTCCGGCCAAACTTGGAGCAGTCGACCGGTCCGCGCGACCATTTCCCGCGCCAGCCCCCGCGGATCCTCACCGCCCAGATCTCGCGGCGTCAGGTAGTCGGGATCTACAACGGCTTCCCGCAGAGTGTCCACGCTGCGCCCGCGCAACGCAGCGTAGTACTTCGGCATCTCGCGAATCTCATTCGATCGGTCGCGTTGCAACCGCGGACTCTGTACGTCGAGGATTCGACCGAGCACCAGCCACTCGAACTCCTCGGCCGGTCCCTCCGCACACTCTGTCAGGAACGATCCCAACGATCGCAGTGAATCCTCCGCTTGCCCGGTCGTTGAACCTGAATCCCAAACTTCGTACAACCGGAGCAGATAGTCTGCGAAGCGTACCCTGCGAAGCCGCTCAAAGTAGGCTTCGATCGACTGCGTCCGAGCATGCATCGGATCGTGCAGAGCCGCTTCGGGTAAATAGCCCATCACGGAACGCTTGAAGCAAACCTTCAGCAGACGCCCAAACAGTCCGTCCGAGTTGCGCTGGACCGGAGTAAACGGCGGCAGCAAACTCATATGGTCCAGCCCCAAATTGCCGGTCATGCACGTGAGGCTGTCGCCGATCGTCAGCCGCGTCGCCGCCCGTAGCACCTGCCGGGATTCCACGGCTGCATGGAAGAACTCCTCACTCACCGTGATGCGCGCTTGCGACTCCGGATCTCTGTTCAAGTACGCTGACCCGTCGAGGCCCGAGTCTCCGACAGTCGAGGCCATCGTGGCCCGCACCCGCGCCCCGTTCCGTCTCAGTTGATGGTCGAACGTCGGCGAGGCGAACCGTGCATCGGGTTCGGCGTCTTTCTCGAAGAGTTCTCCCGCTTCTCGCCCCAGCAGCCGCTCATGGAGCGCCAACAGATCGACGTTGTCGAACCGGACTTGCGCGTGCAGTTGCTCGCGGCTCTCATAGAACCAGAACTGAGTCGGATCAGGCAGTGACGACAGCGCCCAACCATCCTCGGCTTCAGGACAGCGCGCCGTCTTGCAGACTCCATCGTCGTCCGCGGTTAGGAAGGCCTCGTCCACCGAGTCCAGCAGCAAAGCGTTCCGCCCTGAACCCGTCGTGATCCGACACCGCTCGTCGCCTAGAAGAGCGAACCGCGCCGCTTGTGGTTCAACGCCTGCTTCCTTCGCCAGCTCCTGAGCCCAGCGTTCCCGGTCCACCCTGCCTGCAACCCGAATCCCGACCCCCAACTCCCGCGCCAGCGTCGCGGCCAGTTCGCGCGTCTCCGCGTCGGACGGTCCATCGTCAATCAGCGTGAACCCCGCTTGGCGGTCGAACGCCCGAAAATTCTCCGCGTAGCTGCGGACCGCGCGCTCCAACTCCTTCGGTCGATCTCGCGTCGTAAATCCGACGGTCGTAATCGGCCGCGCTTCTTCCCCGCGCACTGTCGCCGCGCACTGCCGGGCCAACTTTGCCGACGAGACCAACCATCCCTCTTCCGCAAACCGCCTCAGCTTCTCAATCGCGTTCTCTTGCTTTCGCGCATCCGGAGTCGTCGCCTCCTCCGCCTTCCTGGCCAGGGATGTGAGCCAGCGCGGCGTCCTCGCCGCTAGTTGCTCCACCGCCCTCCTTTCCGCCCTTCGACTCCACTGCTCAGCATGCTTTTCCAGCGGCTGATACGTCCGGCAACTCATCAGCAATAGTGCATCTTCCGCCGCGAACAGAGCCGCCGTTCCCGACGCCCGGTCCAGCAGATAGGTTCGACCGTCTCCGCTCGGCCGCGTGTCTAGCGGCGCCGTTCGAAATTGCTCAGCCATTGCGCCCACAGGATCGCACAAGGCAAAAGGCTTCCGGCCGTTCGCAATGCGGCAACGCCCGACGAGTATAATGGCGGGGCTCATGGGCTTTGCACTTCACCCGCTCGACTGGATCGTCATCGGCGTCTACTTCGCCCTCATCGTCGCTATCGGCCTCTGGGCCGGGCGGAAAGTCAAAGGGACGGACGACTACTTTCTTGGCGATCGAGCCTTCTCTGTTTGGCTGGTGATTGGCCAAGCTTTCGGCGTGGGAACCCACGCGGAAATGCCCGTTTCGCTCGCCGGCAAAGTCTATCAATCCGGCTACGCGGGCATCTGGTACCAGTGGAAGAACCTCTTCATAACGCCGTTCTATTGGTTGCTGGCGCCGATGTTCCGGCGCTTCCAGCGCACGACCACCGGCGAAGTCTATGAAGATCGCTACGGCTCGTGGATGGGCCTTGTCTACACGATCTTCGCCCTGTCGTACTTCATCTTCAACATGGGCGCCATGCTCAAGGGCGCCGGCAAGCTCGTCGCAGCAGCCTCGGGCGGAGCCGTCACGCCCAACACTGTCGTCCTTGTGATGACGGGCACGTTCCTGATCTACTCCTTCGTCGGCGGACTCGTCTCCGCCGCCTATACGGACTTCGTCCAGAGCTTCTTCATCATCGCCTTGTCGTTCCTGCTCATTCCGCTCGGGCTGGCGGAGATCGGCGGCTTCACCGGCGTACGCGAGACGCTCACGCCCCAGATGCTTTCGATGGTCACGCCCGGCGATGTCGGCGTCTTCACCATCTGTATGCTGACGATCAACGGGCTGATCGGGATCGTCGCCCAGCCGCACATTCTCGCCTCGGTCGGCACCGGGCACAACGAATACTCCTGCCGGATGGGCATGGCCGCCGGAAACTTCGTCAAGCGCTTCTGCACCATCGGCTGGGCCTTGGCCGGAATCATCGTCGCCGTGATGCTGATCCAACGGGGCGCCCCAGCCCTCGCCGACCCGGAAGACGCCTTCGGCTACGCCACCCGCGAGTTGCTCTTTCCCGGCGCCGTCGGCCTGATGATCGCTTCCGTCCTCGCGGCCAACATGTCCACCGGCTCCGCGTTCACAGTCGACGGCGGCGCGTTGTTTACGCAGAACCTCTACCGGCGCTTCATCAAGAAGAACGAGACGGACAAACACTACCTCTGGGCGGGTCGCATTGCGGGCGTGACGATGACGACTCTGGGGGTGTTGTTTGGGCTGTTCGTCGGCAGCGTGCTGCAGGCGTTTTTGTTCACGGAAACTATTGCGGCCTTCATGGGGATCTCGATGTTCGCGGCGGTCTCATGGCGGCGTTCCACCCGCTGGGGCGCGTTCGCCAGCCTGCTGACTTCGAGCGGCGTCTTCTTCTGGCTGACGTATTCCGAGTTCGGGGTGCTCTTGAACTGGCAGGCGGATAACTTCGGCATCGCGATGGTCGTTGGATTCTTGACCGTCTGGATTGTCAGCCTCATGACTCAGCCGGAATCGAACGAGCGTCTAGATCCTTTCTACGCCCGCCTCAATCGCTCGACCTACACCGATCCCAAGACCGGCGACGAGCATGAAGTCACCGAGAAAGGTCACGACCTGCTGGTCGTGCACCTGTTCGACATGGGCTGGAGCAAGGGGGTCGGCCATGTTTGGAACCGGTTCCGGGTGGATATCCAGGGGCTGGTGTTGAGCTTTGGTGTGGTGGCGGCGCTCATCGCGCTTGCGAAGGCGATCCTCTACTTGCCGTAAATCCTTCTACTCCATCAACCGGCGGGGAGTTCGAACTAGCCCTCCCGCATTGGTGTCTTTGGAAACGTGACAAGGATTGTGCGCGCACTTTACTGGATGCTGGCGGTAGGAACCTACTGGGCCGCTATGTACTACCTATTTCGAGACCTCAGTCCGGTATACATGGACGGGGCCGGGCCCATGCCGAGCTTTTTCTGGTCGCCTCTTCCCGCCCCAGGCCTTGGCGAGTACTACGCTCGCCAGGATTACTACGATGCGCTCTATGCGCGCCCCTATCTTTGGGCTTCATCGGTCACAACGCTTGTCGGATGCTTTGTGGCTCCCGTGCTGCGAGGGAGATCGAAACTTCTTTCGGAGCGCCGGTTCTGGGGTACGGGGTTGGTCACGCTGAGTTTGCTACTAGGCCTCATCCTCCTCTCCGACCTCGGCTCATACCTCGGGTTGTGGGACTCGGGGCTTTGGTTGCTCACAGATTGGTTCAGTCCCTACGACATCTTTGTAAGGATGAAATGGTTCCTTCCCCCGGCACTGCTGGCAGGTGCGGTCTGCCCGATCGAGGGCACCCTCTTCTCACCCCCTATTAGAGGGTGCACACGCCGCTAAGCGGCGTAGGCATCGTTTCTCCAACAGAGACATTACGGTTGCTTCTGAATGCGCACTCATGGAACACCGCAATGGGGGCCGTGAAGCTAGGGCTGGCTAGAAATCGCTCGGATGGCTCGCCTGGTCAACTTAAGTCGATTGGCCAACTTCGCCATAGCCAGAATGAAGGAGTCCTCTTACATGCTGAAGTCTGCCCTTGAGCACCGCCAGGTCCGTAGAGGGCTTGAGTAGGAGTATGAGTGTCTGCATGTCCAATCAGCCTGCTGCGGAGCCGGGGAGAATAGATCATTGGGAGCGTCGGAGTGTGTCCATGAGCGACCGGACGGATAGGTAACACTCTAAACCGGACGGATGGGTAACAGTATAGGCTGGCGGTCAGGAGCCCCCGCGGGGGCTCCTGGCTGCCGAGCCGAGCGGCCACAGTTCGCGGTTCGCGGCATCGAACAGGGCCACCTCGACCGGCCCGAACCAGATCTGCCAGACATCCTCTTCGACTTCCACCAAGCCGACCAGCTCGCCGCGCAACGCCT
>Ga0209273_10000453_pt1 | contig 52919 bp, 40 predicted proteins | sample tdAd471_FD_187126 | JGI IMG/M metagenome (GOLD analysis project Ga0209273, IMG submission 187126) | Marine sediment microbial communities from the Atlantic coast under amendment with organic carbon and nitrate - tdAd47.1 (SPAdes)... | ecosystem: Environmental > Aquatic > Marine > Coastal >...
GCACCAATCAACTCCGCACCTGGGTTGTCCGGGGATATATCATCCTGTTCTTCCTGTACCTGTTCGGGCCGCTGATGATCATGTCGGCGTCGGCATTCAACATGTCGAGCTATCCGACCATCACGCCCTGGGAAGGCACCACCGTTAAATGGTTCGGCGAACTGGCCGCCAACGACCGTCTGGTCAGCGGCTTCATCAACTCGCTCTGGGTCGGTGCAGGCGTCGTCGCGTTGTCGGTGCCCACCGCACTGGCCGGGGCCATCATGCTGATGCAGGTCTCCGAGCGGGTCCGCCCGATCTATTACACCATCGTCGTGTCGCCGGTGCTGGTGCCCGGCGTCATCATCGGTATTTCCACCGTGATCTTCTGGGAACGTTTCGGCTCGCTGGTCGGCCTCGATTACGAGACCACGAACAATCCGTTCTTCCTGACCATTGTCGGCCAGTCGACCTTCATTTCCGCCTATTGCATGCTGGTCTTCATTGCCCGGCTGCAACGCTTCGACAAGACGCAGGAAGAAGCGGCGCTCGATCTCGGCGCGACGCACGTGCAGGTGTTCTGGAAAGTGCTGATCCCGTTTCTGCGCCCGGCGATCCTGTCGTCGATCGTGCTGGCGTTCCTGACCTCGTTCGAAAACTACAACACGACCGTCTTTACGATGGTCGCGCGCGGCACGCTGACGACCGAGCTTGCCGGTCTGGCCCGGTTCGGCGTCAACCCGTCAATCTCGGCGCTGGCCGTCGTCATCATGGGCTTCACGCTGATCGGCGCCGTTGTCTATGAGGTCAAGAAACGGCGCGAGGAAGCCATCGTCGAAGCATCGAAGAAACGCGCCGCCATGAAGCGCATGAAAGACACCGAAGCCGCCGCCGCGCAAGCGGCTGCCGCTGCCTGAACATCCGCTGAGGAAAATCCAATGCCGTCCACGGTCCAGAAAATCACCCGCTACGCGATCCAGATTCTGAACAAGCGCACCGGCCCCGCGCCGCGCCCGTCGATCATCGTGCGGCTGTATCAGGACGACGGCAAGATGGTGGGCACCGCGGTATTCAAAAACTACGGCGAGATGGAGGCCGAGCTTCCCTCCGGGCACAACAAGAACGAAAACGTCACGGCGTTCTTCGACGTCAGCTTCTACGACGCCTTTGTCGGGCTGCTGAGAAGTGAAGACGAGGTTTACTGGAAGACGCAGTGGACGCAACTCGGCGCGCGTGCCGAAGTTGCCGACGTGTCGCTCGACACCAAGGAAGAAATCATCGGCGAGTATTTTGCCCGGCACTAGGCTCGTTCGCCTTGCCGTCCTGATCCTCTGCGCACATTCGCTGTTGTTCGCCGCTGGTGCCCGCGCGGATGCATCCGGCCCCTACTACCGTCTGATTTACGATTATGAAGTGGCCAGTTTCTGCGGCCTCGTAAGACTTCACGTTCATGAAGCCTTCCGCGCCAAGCGCAAGGCGCTGGAAGCGAACTCCGAACTTTCCCGGGGCGCTCTTACCCGCATCCGTGTCGGTGCCATGGCCGATGCCGAACGCGAGTACATCAATCGCGGGCTTGGCGGGCACAAGCCGTGGTGCCGCAAGGACGGCGCAGCTGGGGTTAAGCGGATACTGGCCGAATAGGCTCTGAAAAAAGTCACCCCGGCAAAGGCCGGGGTCCAGAGTTCTGGATTCCTGCTTACGCCGGAATGACGGAATATTGCGTCAGATCTTCGACAGCGTCGCGCGCAGCTTGTCGATCATCTCGTCGATGTGGCTTTCCTCGGACACGAACGGCGGTGCGACGATGCCGCTGTCACCCGTGAACTTCACGTGCAGACCGTTCCAGAACAGTTCTTTCTGCAGCTCGGTACCCAGCGCGCCGGGCGCACCCTGCGGCTTGACCTCGATTGCACCCATCAGACCATAGCTGCGGATGTCCTTGAGGCATTCCAGATCCTTCAGGCTGTGCAACGCTTCGCCGAAGTAACCGGCCAACTTGCCGGCACGCTCGAACAGGTTGTCGCGCTGATACAGGTCCTGCGCGACGTTACCCGCGGCGCATGCCGCCGGGTGACCGGAGTACGTGTAGCCGTGGAAGAACTCGATGGCGCTTTCCGGCGAGGCGTTGGTGATCGTGTCGTAGACCTCGTCCTTGACGGCGACCGCGCCCATCGGCTGCGCGCCATTGGTCAGCGCCTTGGCCATCGTCATGATGTCGGGGATGACACCGAACGCATCGGCGGCGAAGGCGTGACCGAGACGGCCGAAGCCGGTGATCACTTCATCGAACACCAGAAGAATGCCGTGCTGGTCGCAAATCTCGCGGATACGCTCGAGATAGCCCACCGGCGGCACCAGACAGCCGGTCGAGCCGGCAATCGGCTCGACAAACACGGCGGCGATGGTCGAGCCGCCATAGGTTTCGCAGTGGCGTGCCAGATCCTCGGCCAGTTCGACGCCGCGCGTCGGCTGGCCCGGCTGGAAGGCATTTTCCTCCATCCATGTGTGGCGCATGGTGACGACGTTCGGTATCACGCTGGTAAAGGTTTCGCGGTTCTTGACCATCCCGGCGAGGCTGACGCCGCCCATGTTGACGCCGTGATAAGCGCGTTCACGCGACACGAAACGGGTGCGATGCCCCTCGCCCTTGGCGCGGTGATAGGCCATGGCCATTTTCAACGCCGTGTCGATGGACTCCGACCCGGAGTTAACGAAGAACACGTGATTGATGGGTTCCGGGGTAATGCGGGCAACCTTGCTCGCCAGTTCGAACGAGCCCGGGTGGCCCAGCTGGAACGGCGGCGTGTAGTCGTTGGTCAGAAGCTGTTCATGCACGGCTTCGGCGATTTCCGGTCGGCCATGGCCAAGCGGCACGCAGAACAGGCCCGACGAGCCGTCAAGCACGGTGCCGCCCTTGTGGTCGATGAAATACATCCCTTCCGCTTTCACGACGATCCGGGGATTGGCCTTGAAGTCCCGGTTGGCGGTAAACGGCATCCAGTGTTGCTCGAGCGAGTTCGTCGTGAATTCCATGGGATCCTCCACAATCCAAAGGCCGCGCCAATGGCTGGTGCGCCTGAAAAAACAGCTTTCCTGATACCGGCGTATACCAGCCTTGGCGGGCCGGATCAGCCATTTAATTACCCTCAAACCGTAGACGTTTGACCTGGACCCATAATAGGGCCAGATTCCAGCATTATTCCAGACCACGCACGGACCAATCTGGGGGGACCACACGTGCGCGATGCGATATTTCACTTAAAGCGCAACAGGAATGTCAGTCTGCAGGCGCAAATTCGCGAGACCCTTGTCGACGCGATCCTCGGCGGCCAGCTCGGCGCCGGCGAACCATTGCCGTCGAGCCGGCGCATGGCCGAGAACCTCGGCGTGTCCAGAAACACGGTCGTGCTGGCGTATCAGAACCTGGTCGATGACGGGTACCTGATCCCGCGCGAACGCAGCGGCTATTATGTGAACGAGGAAATGTGCGGCCAGGCCGTATCGCCGTCGCCGGTGCAAGCCGTGCATGCCGACGACAGCGGACCGGACTGGGAAGCGCGTTTCCGCGTCCACCCAGGCCGTCAGGAAAACATCAAAAAAGCCATCGACTGGTCGTCGTATCCGTATCCGTTCGTCTATGGGCAGGTCGACCAGCAACTTTTCCCGCTGGCGGCATGGCGCGAATGCGCGCGTCAGGCGCTTGGACGGCGCGCCATGGACGCATGGACCGGCGATCGGCAAATTCACGACGACCCAATGCTGATCGAACAGATCCGCACGCACATCCTGCCCCGGCGCGGCATCACGGCGAGCGCCGATGAAATCCTCGTCACCATGGGCGCACAGAACGCCTTGTATATCCTGGCGAGCCTCTTGTTCACGGAAAGCACGACGGTCGGACTTGAAGACCCGGGCTATCCGGACATGTTCAATATCACCCGGCTCAAGACCGACCGCGTTCGGCCGATCCCGGTCGACCAACACGGCCTGCCCGCCGATGAACGCATCGACGACTGCGAATACCTGTACGTCACGCCGAGCCACCAGTTCCCGACCACGGCGACTATGCCGCTGGAGCGCCGCGAGGAATTACTGGCGCGCGCCGAACGCAACGACACCATTCTGATCGAAGACGATTACGAATTCGAAACCAACTATGTCGGACGGCAGACGCCGGCGCTCAAATCCATGGACGCGGACGGCCGCGTGATCTATGTCGGCTCGCTGTCGAAGTCGCTATTTCCGGGCCTTCGGCTCGGCTACATGGTCGCGTCGAAGCGCCTGATCGAAGAAGCTCGCGCGCTTCGCCGCCTGATGTTGCGCCATCCGCCGACCGTCAACCAGCGCCAGACGGCGTTGTTCCTGTCGCTCGGGCATCACGACGCACTGATCCATCGGTTGCACCGGGAATTCCGCACCCGCTGGGAGGCCATGGATCACGCACTGCAGCACTTCCTTCCGGCATCCGCTATCAAGCCCGGGTTCGGCGGCACCAGCTTCTGGGTCTGTGGCCCCGACAAGCTGGACGCACAGGAACTGGCGATACAAGCCCGTGCCGAAGGCGTGCTGATCGAGCCGGGCCGCGTGCATTTTCTCGGCAAAGACCGACCGAAGAACTATTTCCGGCTCGGTTTCTCGTCGCTGCCGGCCGAGCGGATCGAACCCGGCATCCGCATCCTGAGCGAACTGATCTACGGTTTCGGACGCCTTTAAACGCATTGTCCCTGCTTGACCCGCCACGACCATCGGGCTTCTAATGATCTCAATAATGGCCGCAAAAGGTCTCAGAAAACGAGACGGGGGGTTCGCCCGGACTTGGGAGGCAGCGACGATGACATCCTATAACCGGATCGAAGTCCGGCCGTTGGCGGGGGCATTGGGTGCCGAGATTTTCGGCGTCGACATCGCCGACATGGACGACGAGATCTTCGACGAAATCTATGCCGCGTGGCAGGAATACCTGGTCATCTTTTTTCGCGATCAGGACATCACCCCGGAGCAGCAACTCGCGTTCGCACACCGCTTTGGGGACATACATACGCATCCGTACATGAAGGGGCTCGACGACTATCCGGAAATCCTTGAGATCGTAAAAGAGCCCACGGACACCTATACCTTCGGCAACGTCTGGCATACCGATCAGATGTTCACGCCGAAACCGGCCAAGGCGACGATTCTTTACGCCCGCGAAACCCCGGACACGGGTGGCGACACCATGTTTGCGAACATGTACATGGCCTATGACCACATGTCCGAGCCGATGAAACAGATGCTTTCCGGCGTCAAAACCTTCAACGCCGGGGCCAAGCGAAAGTACAACGACGAGCGGTCGCGCGCCGAGCGCTACGCAGGCACGTCCGCCATGGCCGACAAGGTCCGCGACCCCGGCAACCAGATCACCGAGGCGTCGCACCCGGTGATCCGCACGCATCCGGAAACCGGGCGCAAGGCATTGTATATCGGCAGCCACACGCAATCGCTGGACGGCTTCGCGGACGAAGAATCGGCGCCGATGGTCGATTACCTGCAAGCCTATTCGACCAAGCCCGACTTTACCTGCCGCTTCCGCTGGGCCCCCGGCTCAATGGCGATTTGGGACAACCGCTGCACGCAGCACCTGGCGTTGGCCGATTACAACGGCAAACGGCGCTGTATGCACCGGATCACCATCTGCGGCGACGAACCCTATTGATACTCAAGGAAATAAAGACATGAGCAAACGCATCGCCATTATCGGCTGCGGCGCGCTTGGCGGTTACGCCGGCGGTTACCTGACACGCGACGGCTTCGACGTCACCATGATCGACCCGTGGCCGGAGCACGTTGCGGCGATGCGCGATCCGGGATTGAAGCTCGAAGGCGTTACCGATGAAGAATGCTTCGACGTCAAATGCAACACTGTCCTGCAATCGGAATTTCCCGCACCCGGCGACATCGCGCCGTTCGACATTTTCATCATCGCCGTCAAATCCTATGACACGCGGGCGGCCGCGGAATTCGTGAAGCCGTATCTTGCCGACGGCGGCTTCGCGGTGTCGCTACAGAACGGCATCAACGAACATCTGATCGCCGACGTGCTGGGCGCGCAACGGACGGTTGGCTGCATCGCCAGCCAGATTTCCCTGTCCCTGCCCGGCCCCGGCAACATCCAGCGCAAGATCAAGAAGGGCGGCAAGGACCACACCGTGTTCCGGGTCGGCGAGATCAACGGCGAGGTGACGCCGCGCGTCCGGGAAGTGGCCGAAATGCTGTCCGGGATCGACAGCACGCTGGCGACCGACAACCTGATGGGCGAGCGCTGGTCGAAGCTGGCCGCAAACGCCATGCGCAACCCGGTTTCCGCCGCCACGCAGCAGGGCGCCAACACCAACGACAAGGACGAACATATTCGCCGCATCACCATCGGCCTTGCCGCCGAAGCGGTGCGTGTCGCGCGGGCAGAGGGGGCGAAGCTGGTCAAGATCATGGGGCTTTCGCCCGACGATCTTCTGGGGGCCGACGAAGGCGACGCCGCCGCCTACCAGACCGTGCTCGATAAATTCAACGCCGACATGGAACGGCGCAAGGACAGCCAGCGCCCGTCCATGGCGCAGGACGTGGCCAAGGGCCGGCCGACGGAAATCGACCATATCAACGGTCTGATCGTCGACCGGGGTGCAGCACACGGCATCCCGACACCCTTGAACGCCGCCATTCGCGACGTCATCAAATCCATCGAGGCAGGCAAGACCACGCCCGGCCCCGTAACGCTCCGCGATCTGTAAGGTAAGCCGCCACCATGCTTAGTGACCATCCCTTCGAAGTTCCCGACGCCCTGATCGAAAAGGCGCACAAGCTGCCTGCCGTCAACATGGCGATTGCCGGGGCCGACCATCCTGTCGCGCTGGAAAGTGCCAAGCAGGCGACGGACGCGGGGTTTATCGTCCCGACCCTGATCGGCGACAAGGGTGACATCGAACGCCTTGCCCGCGACCTCGGCTGGGATATCTCAGGCATCCGCATCGTGCAATCGAAGCCCGAGGACCATGCCGCCGATGCAGCCGTGCAGTTGGCATCCGCAAACGAAGTGCAGGCTTTGATGAAAGGGCAACTGCACACCGACAGCATCATGCGCGCCGTCATTTCACGTAACGCAGGACTGCGTACCGACCGGCGCATCAGCCATGTCTTTCACATGACGGCGCCGAAATCGGACAAGGTGCTGATGATCACCGACGGCGCGGTCAATGTCGCGCCCAACGAGGAAACGCTGCTGCATATCGTGCAGAACTCGGTCGATCTCGCCCATGCGCTCGGCTACGACATGCCGAAAGTCGCCATGCTGTCGGGATCGGAAAGCGTGATGGACAGCATGCCGTCGACGGTGCTGGCCAGAAAGATCGTCGAGCGCGCCAATACCGGCGAAGTTACCGGCGCGCACGTCGACGGCCCGTTCGGCTTCGACAATGCGGTCTCGGCGGAAGCGGCGAAATTGAAAGGCATCGGCGGCCCCGTCGCCGGACAGGCCGACGTGCTGGTTGCGCCCAACATTGAGATGGGCAACGGCCTGTTCAAGATGCTGGTTTATTTCCGTTCGGCGCTCGCCGCCGGTGTCGTGCTGGGTGCCAAGGTGCCGGTCGTGCTCACCAGCCGCGCCGACCCGCCTGAAGCGCGCTTCGCGGCCTGCGCCATCGCACAGCTACGGGCGGCGTATGGGGCCTGAGCCGAAGATCACACATTTCATCCTTCGAGACGCTGCGCCCCTCAGGATGAGGAAGCCCCCATATAAGACCTCGTCCTGAGGAGCCTCGGACCTGATCCGGGGCATCTCGAAGGACGGCGCAATCAATGCAAACTCGGCGCTGCCTCGTCGGTGCCGTCGTGGTCGTCGTCTTCCGGGGCATCCGCGCACGGCCCCGCCTGATGCGAGATCATCCGCCAATTGCCGTCTTCACGAATAAAGGCGTTGGTCGCGATCAGCGCACCGCCGCCCATTGTTTCGTAGCACGTCACCAAGGCGAAGCCGTCGTAGGCAAGCACCCTGGGCGCGCGCATCTTCATGTCGCTCACACCCGCGTCCGCCAGGATATGCTCCCAGCTTCGCATGATCTCGGCACGGTCGAAGATCGGCGTCGCGCCGGGATGCAGACACACCAACGGCGCATTGTCGGCCCAGATATCGTTCATGGCCTCCATGTTGCCGGACGCGAAAGCGGCGTAAAAAGCCTCGTTCGCGAACAGGATCAATTCGTCGTCGGCTGCCATCAAAGCTCGCTCAGTTTGCGGCCCGGGGCAATGTCATCGGGGTCGATGCGGATTTCGATCAGCGCCATCTTGTCGCCCTTGATCGCGTCTTCGAGCGCCGGCCTGAAGGCTTCCGTCTCGGTCACCAGATAACCCTTACCGCCGTACGCCTCGCACAGCGCCGGGAAATCCGGATTGATGATATCGGTCGCCGAGACGCGGTCCGGGAAACGACGTTCCTGGTGCATGCGGATGGTGCCGTACATGTCATTGTTGATGACGATGAACACGACCTTGGCGCCGAACTGCATGGCGGTGCCAAGCTCGTTGCAGTTCATCTGGAAACAGCCGTCGCCGGCAAACGACACGACGACGCGCTCCGGGTGTCTGAGCTTTGCCGCCACCGCCGCCGGCACGCCATAGCCCATGGCCCCCGACGTCGGCGCCAACTGCGTACCCGGCTGCTTGTAGCGGAAATAACGGTGCACCCAGATCGCATAGTTTCCGGCACCGTTGGTGATGATCGCATCGTCGGGCAGCACGTCGCGCACCGCATCCATGACCGCGCCCAGATCGACGGCGCTTTCGGACGGCGGCGGCGTGGTGAAGGCCATGTAATCGGCATGCGCGGCTTTGGCGTCGTCGGCCCAGGCCGAACTGTCGAGCGGTTCCATATCGGCGCAGGCTTCGAGGAAGCCCGCCACATCAGCCTGGATCGGCAGTTCCGCCGCATAGACCCGGTTCAATTCCTCGCCCGACGGATGCACGTGCACCAGCGGCTGGTCCGGATGCAGCGGTTTCAGAAGCTCGTAGCCGCCGGTGGTCATCTCGCCCAGACGCGGGCCGATGACGATCAGCGGGTCGGCGGTGGCGACACGGTCGATCAGTTTCGGATCGGCACCGATGCCGACGTGTCCGGCATACAGCGGGTGCGTGTTATCGAACGCATCCTGGCGGCGGAACGCGCACGACACGGGCAGATTGTTGGCTTCGGCAAATTTCGTCAGCGCCTTGGTTGCCGCCGGTGTCCAGCCGCCGCCACCGACCATCACCAGCGGCCGCTTGGCCTTGGCCAGCCGGGCGCGGAACTTTTCGACGTCGCTTGCCGCAACGCCCGGACGGGCGATGGTGACGGGCTTCGTTTCCGGCGCATCCGCCTTTTCCGACAACATGTCTTCGGGCAATGCCAGAACCACCGGGCCGGGCCGGCCGGCGAGCGCGGTCTGGAACGCGCGGCTCATGTATTCCGGAACACGCGAGGTATCCTCGATCTCGGCGACCCATTTCGCCATCTGCCCGAACATGCGGCGATAATCAATTTCCTGAAATGCCTCGCGGTCGGCCTGATCGCGCGCCACCTGCCCGATCAGCACGATCATCGGCGTCGAGTCCTGGAACCCCGTGTGCACGCCGATCGACGCATTGGTCGCGCCCGGTCCGCGCGTCACCATGAGGACGCCCGGCTTGCCGGTCAGCTTGCCATAGGCCTCGGCCATGTTGGCGGCGCCGCCTTCGTTCCGGCAAACGGTCACCTGTATCCGGTTGGAAACATCGTAAAGCGCGTCCAGCACCGCCAGATAACTCTCGCCGGGGACACAGAACACCCGTTCGATCCCATTGGCGACGAGCGCCTCCACCACCATCTGACCGCCTGTACGCATTTCGTGAGTTCCTTATCGTTGATATCGAGGCGACATATTCGCGAAGCGCTGCGGACTTGGCAATGGCATGGGCGGTGCGAAACGCCAAAAGTTGGCCCCGGAATTGCTCATATCCCCCCGTTACGGGAGAAACCGACGATCAGCACGGATAAATGCCGTTGTTTTAGGCAAATGCCCAAAAAGCTGATCAAGGTATATGCAACGGACGGCGCCACCGCACGGCTTGGGAGAGCCGGGCATCGTCCGACAACTCGGAGGAAACACTATGTCGGGTATTATAAACCGGTGTGGCGGCGCTGCGCTTGCGCTGGCCATGATCTTTATCGCATTTCCGGCGTCCGCGCAGGAAGTGAGCGGCGCCAACACGGCGTGGATACTGACGTCGACGGCACTCGTCCTGTTCATGACGCTGCCGGGACTGGCGCTTTTTTACGGCGGTCTGGTACAGGCCAAGAACGTGCTTTCGGTGCTGATGCACTGCTTCGCCATCGCCTGCCTGGCATCGGTATTGTGGCTGGTCTGCGTTTACAGCCTGGCGTTCGATGAAGGGAGCGGCCTCGTCGGCGGGTTGGGCAAGATGATGCTTTCCGGCGTCAGTTTCGACACCGTATCAGGCGATATTCCTGAAAGTGTGTTCTTCATGTTCCAGATGACGTTCGCCATCATTACCCCGGCGCTGATCGTCGGCGCCTATGTCGAACGCATCAAGTTTTCCGCCGTGCTTCTGATCAGCGCACTTTGGCTGATCGTCGTCTATGCCCCCGTCTGTCACTGGGTATGGGGCGGCGGTTTCCTGGCGGACATGGGTGTCATGGACTTCGCCGGCGGGCTTGTCGTGCACGCGACCGCAGGCACGTCCGCGCTGGTGATCGTCAAGGTGCTCGGTGCACGTCCCGGTTATCCGTCACAACTACACCCGCCGCACAGCCCCGGCATGACCATGATCGGCGCATCGATGCTGTGGGTCGGCTGGTTTGGCTTTAACGCCGGCAGCGCGCTCGCCGCCGACGGCAGCGCAGGCATGGCCATGGCGGTGACACACATCTCCGCGGCCACCGCTTCGCTGGTGTGGGTTTTCATCGAATGGAAGAAGTTCGGCAAGCCGAGCCTTGTCGGCGTCGTCACCGGCATGGTCGCCGGTCTGGCCACGATCACCCCGGCATCGGGGTTCGTCGGACCGATCGGCGGACTGTGCATCGGTCTGCTCGGTGGTTTCGTCTGCTATGGCGCGGTCGTCCTGGTGAAGGAAAAGTTCAAGTTCGACGACTCGCTCGATGTCTTCGCCGTGCACGGTGTCGGCGGCATTCTCGGCACCCTCGCGGCAGCCGTTTTCGTCACCACGGAGCTGGGCGGTGCGGGACTTGCCGACGGCATGACCGTGATGTCGCAACTGAAAGTGCAGGCGCTGGGCGTTGCCGCCACGGTCGTCTGGTCCGCCGTTGCCACGCTGGTCATCGTCTATATCGCCAAGGCCGTTTGCGGTCTGCGTTGTGACGACGACGAAATGGACGAAGGACTTGACCTTTCGTACCACGGCGAACGCGACTACAATTTCTAACCCACGGACAGAGGAGAGAGAGATGAAACTCATCATGGCAGTGATCAAACCCTTCAAACTCGAAGCTGTCCGCACGGCGCTGATGGATCTTGGCGTCGAAGGCATGACGGTATCCGAGGTCAAGGGCTTCGGCCGCCAGAAAGGCCAGACCGAGATCTACCGGGGTGCCGAATACAACGTCGAATTCGTGCCCAAGGTACGGCTTGAAATCGTCGTTGATGACGGTCGCGCCGAACGGGTCGTCGAGGCGGTCCGCGATGCCGCGCAGACCGGCAAGATCGGCGACGGTAAAATCTTCGTCATGGATGTCGGTCAGGCGGTGCGCATCCGCACCGGCGAAACCGGCGACGAAGCGCTTTAAGCTCCATCGACAACACGTCATCCCGGGCGCGGCTTTCCTCCGATCATTGATCGGCAAGGAAAGTCAGCGACCCGGGACCCATTTCCAGATCAAGCTCCAGGGCGACCATAGGTCCCGGCTCTCGCCCCGGATCAAACCCGGGGTTCGGCCGGGATGACGAATATTCTTTGCCGACAAACGAACCGTTCCATGTGAAAGGAAAGCCTATTTCCAGTCTTTCATCTGCTTTTCAGCCTTATTTGCTTTCCCCGACTTATCCGCCCATTGCCGCATTTGCCGCTGACACTCATGCAACCCAATCATGAAAAACGGGACCATCAAGATTAAAAGTGCAGCGTTCAAGTAATTGAGGGCTGGGTACTCAGATATCCCGGACCATCGCGGAGCAACGACGGTCATCGATACCATCAGAACAAACAAGACAACGGTCAGCGATAGATTACGATTGCCAACGCGCAGCCAAGCTTGATAGCGCCGGAACCAGTAGAAGAAGATCGTCGCAAGATACGTCATATGGGTAACGTTACCACGTTCCATTTCGTCGCCCAAAATTACAGTCATCCGTCATTCCGGCGAAGGCCGGAATCCAGAACGACGGTTGCACTGGCCCCCGGCCTGCGCCGGGGTGACGAAATGCCCCTGCCCGTCATGCTGAACTTGATTCAGCATCCATGAAGCACCGGCAACACGGTTCCGATTTAGTATGGACCCTGAATCGAGTTCAGGGTGACGGACCAAATCGGGCCAACCGCCCTACTACATCGGCTCCACTTTTGCCGCGCAGTACTTGAACTCGGGGATCTTGCCGATCGGGTCGAGCTGCGGGTTGGTCAACTCGTTGGCCGACGCTTCCACATACGCGAACGGAATGAAGATCGACCCCGGTGCGACGGCGTTGTCGGCGCGCACGGCAAGTTCGATCTCACCCCGGCGCGTCGCCACCTTGACCCTGTCGCCCGGCTCGATGCCGAACTTGGCGATATCGAGCGTATTCATTTGCACCGTCGGCGTCGGCTGCACCTGATCGAGCACATACGAGCGCCGCGTCATGGCCCCGGTGTGCCAGTGTTCCAACTGCCGCCCGGTAATCAGGATGAACGGGAACTTCTTGTCCGGGGTTTCGTTCGGCGGCGTCACGTTGGCCGGCACGAACTTGCCGAGACCGTCATCGGTGGCAAAGCGGTCGGCGAAAACAATGTCCTCGCCCGGATGATCCGGGGCCGGGCACGGATAGGTGACGGAGTGCTCCGTCTGTAGCCGCTGCCAGGTGATGTTGTTGAGCGACGGCATCGCTTGCTTCATTTCCTCGAACACGTCCGCCGGGCTTTTGTAGTTCCATTTCAGCCCGATCGCCTTTGCCATCTGCATGGTGATCCACCAGTCCGGCTTGGCTTCGCCCGGCGCGGTCAAGGCCTGACGGCCCATCTGTACCTGGCGGTTGGTGTTCGACACCGTGCCGTTCTTTTCCGGCCACGCGGTCGCGGGCAGCACGACGTCGGCGAACATCGCCGTTTCGGTCAGGAAGATATCCTGCACCACCAGATGTTCGAGCTTGGCCAGCGCGGACCGCGCATGGTTGGCGTCCGGGTCCGACATCGCCGGGTTCTCACCCATGATGTACATACCGCGAATTTCATCGGCATGAATGGCGTTGATGATTTCGACCACGGTCAGGCCGGGATCGGGATCGAGCTCGGTATTCCAGAGCTTCTCGAAGCGATTGCGCAGCTCGTCGTTGCCGACCTTCATATAGTCCGGGAAAACCATCGGGATCAGCCCGGCGTCGGATGCGCCCTGCACGTTGTTCTGTCCACGCAGCGGATGCAACCCGGTACCGGGGCGCCCCGTGTGCCCGGTCATCAATGCCAGCGAAATCAAACAGCGCGCATTGTCGGTGCCGTGCGTATGCTGTGATACGCCCATACCCCAGAAGATGATCGAACGACCGGACGTCGCATACTTGCGCGCCACCGTCCGCAATTCAGCGGCGGAGATACCGCAGACCGCTTCCATTTTCTCCGGCGAGAAATCCTTCAGGTGCTTCTTGATGTTCTTGAAGCCCTCGGTATGTCCCTGGATGTATTGCCGGTCGTAAAGCTCTTCTTCGACGATGACATGCATGATCGCGTTCAGCATGGCGACGTCGCTGCCCGACTTGAACTGCAGCATGTGCGTGGCGTGGCGTTTCAGCGCCGTGCCGCGCGGGTCCATGACGATCAGCTCAGCACCGCGCTTGGCAGCTTGTTTGAAATACGTCGCCGCGACCGGGTGATTTTCGATCGGGTTGGCGCCGATAACGATGATCAAGTCGGAATCACGGACCGCAGTAAACGGCGCCGTCACCGCACCGGAGCCGATGCATTCCATCAGCGCGGCGACCGAAGATGCATGGCAAAGCCGCGTGCAGTGGTCGACGTTGTTGGAACCGAAGCCGGTGCGCACCAGTTTCTGGAACAGATACGCTTCCTCGTTCGAGCATTTGGCCGAACCGAACCCGGCCAGCCCTTTCGGCCCATGGGCCGCACGGATGTCCTTGAGGCCCTTGCCCGCGACCTTCAGCGCCTCTTCCCACGTCGCTTCTCGGAAGTGGCTCAACGGATTGGCCGGATCGATATTGATGCCCTTGGGCTTGCCCGGCTTACGGATCAGCGGCTTGGTCAGGCGTTCGGGGCTGCTTACGTAATCGAAGCCGAAACGACCTTTGACGCACAAGCGATTTTCGTTGGCGCGCCCTCCGGCGCCGTCGACCCACGCGATTTCGTCGCGCCCGGTCTTCTTGTTCTTCTTGATATTATAGGTGATCTGGCAACCGACACCGCAATACGGGCAGATCGACTGCACCTGCTTGTCGGCGATGCGGCCGCCGCGGCCCTTGTCGTCGATGACAGTCTTCGGCATCAGCGCGCCGGTCGGGCACGCCTGCACGCACTCGCCGCAAGCAACGCACGTAGAGTTGCCCATCGGATCGTCAAAATCGAAGACGATCTTGGCATCGTGACCACGTGCCGCCATGCCGATGACGTCGTTTACCTGCACTTCGCGGCAAGCGCGGACGCACAGATTACAATGGATACAGGCATCCAGATTGACCGCCATCGCCGAATGCGACACGTCGGCCTTCGGGCGTTTGCCTTTGGGAAAGCGCGACGTTTTCACGTTCATCGCCTTCGTCCATTTCAGGAAATCGGATTCGGAATCGTGTGCATCCTTGGTTTTCGGCTGATCCGCCATCAGCAATTCGATCACCATGCGACGCGAGGTCCTGGCGCGCTCGGACTGGGTGATGACCTTCATGCCTTCGGACGGCGTTCGCACACACGACGCGGCCAGCACACGCTCGCCTTCGATCTCGACCATACAGGCCCGGCAGTTACCGTCGGCGCGATACCCGGGCGCGTCCTTCCAGCAAAGATGCGGGATCGTCGTGCCCTGGCGCTTGGCGACCTGCCAGATGCTTTCGCCCGGTTCCGCCGTGACTTTCTTGCCGTCCAGCGTGAAGGTGATTTTATCAGCCATCACGAGACCTCCTTCTTGAAGTATTTCATCACCGAACGAATCGGGTTCGGCGCGGCCTGCCCCAGACCGCAGATCGATGCGTCCGCCATGGCCGTCGACAATTCGCCGAGCAGCCGGGTATTCCACTTTTTCTCGCTCATCAGCTTGACCGCTTTCTCGCAACCGACGCGGCACGGCGTACATTGCCCGCAGCTTTCATCCTCAAAGAATTTGAGCAGGTTCACCGACACGTCGCGCATATGGTCCTTGTCGGACAGAATGACGACCGCGTGCGAGCCGACGAAGTGGCCGTGTTTTTCAAGCTGCCCGAAGTCGAGCGGTAGATTGCCCATCTTGGCGGGCATGATGCCGCCCGACGGTCCGCCGGGCAGATAGCCCTTGAACGTATGCCCGTCGAGCATCCCGCCGCAGGCCTCGATCAGTTCTTCCGCCGTCGCGCCCGCCGCCGTCAGCACAACGCCCGGTTTCTTGACGCGGCCCGATACCGAATACGAACGGTTGCCCTTGTGGCCCTCTCGGCCTTGCTCGATGAACCAGTCGGCCCCCTTGGCAAGAATTTCCGGCATCCAGAAAACCGTTTCCACGTTGTGCACCAGCGTCGGACGGTCGAACAGGCCAACCTGGGCAACGTAGGGCGGACGGTGACGCGGCAGCCCGCGCTTGCCTTCGATGCTTTCGATCATCGCGCTTTCTTCGCCACAGATATATGCGCCAGCGCCCCTGCGCAGATGAACGTAGCCCGGCTCGATGATCTTTTTCTTTTCCAGCACCGCGATTTCCTTCAGCAGGATGTCGCGGATATGCGGGTACTCGTCGCGCAGATAGATATAAACCGCCTCGGCATCGATGCCCCAGGCACCGATCAGCATACCTTCGAGGAACTGATGCGGCTTCGTTTCAAGATACAGCTTGTCCTTGAACGTCCCCGGTTCGCCCTCATCGCCATTGATGCACATATAACGCGGCCCTTCGGCAGCGCGGACGAACTTCCACTTCTGACCGGACGGGAAGCCGGCGCCGCCAAGCCCGCGCAGCCCCGCTTCGAGCAGCGTGTCTACCACCTGATCGGGGGTTTGCTTGGCTTTGCGCAAGCCCTTCAAAACCTTGTAGCCACCCGCTTTCACATAGGCGTCGAACGACTGGTACTTGGTTCGCTTGGGTTTGATGTCGCGCGCGCGCGCCGCCTTCAGAAGCGACGCCACCGACACATGACCGGTATAATTCTTGCCGACGGCCGCCGCCGGGGCTTTGTCGCATAATCCCATGCACGGCGCGTGCACGACGCGAACGTATTTCGGTGCCTTGTTCCCGAGCTGCTTGATGATGTCCTTGGCGCCGGCCATTTCGCAGCTCAACGAGTCGCAAACGCGGATGGTAACTTCCGGCGGCGCATCCTCGCCTTCGCGCACCACATCGAAGTGATGATAGAAGGTCGCGACTTCATAGACCTCGGCCATGGCGAGTTTCATTTCCTCGGCCAGCGCCGCCAAATGGGCCGCCGACAGATGACCGTATTTATCCTGAATCAGATGCAGGTGCTCGATCAGCAGATCGCGCGCCATGGATTTGCCTTTGAGAAGTTTCTGCACGTCCTTTCGAGCATCGGGCTGGACCTGACGGCCTTTCGGGAACGCGCGCGAGCGCTTGCGGTTGCCGCTGCCCGGGCGAACCGGCTTGGTCTTTTTTCTTTTCGAGAATGTTTCCATGACGCCGTAACCTATTTCACCAGTGGCAGCAGTTTCTTGAACGAGTCCGTCCCGGCCTTGCCCAGCCATTCGAACACAACCATTTCCGTCGTGACAATGCCCGCGCCGCAAGCACCGAGCCGATCGAGACAGGCTTGCTCGCTTTCGAGGGTGCGCGAAGACGTCGCATCCGTGACGACAAACACCTCGTAACCTTCATCCATCAAGTTGACCGCAGTCTGCATCACACAGATATGGGCTTCCATACCGGCAATGACAGCCTGTTTGCGGCCAAGTGTCCGAAATGTATCCGCGAAATGTTTATCTTCCATGCAGGAAAAATGCATTTTTTCCAACACCGGAAGACCATTTGCCACGCTGGCGATCTCGCTCACGGTGTGGCCCAGACCATTGGGATATTGTTCGGTCAACAACACCGGAACGTCCAGTTCGCGTGCGACCGAAATCAGCAGCTTCGCATTCTTGATGGTCCGCGCAGGGGCCTGCATTGCGGGCACAAGCCGCTCTTGCATGTCGATAACGATAAGGCATGAATCGCTTGATCGTATTAGCATGAACGCCGTCCGGCTTTGGTGCCTGTTCCCACTGCGCGCGACGAACGGTCACCCCGTCCATCGTCGCCTCCCCCGCCGCCATTCCGTTCAATGGCATGCCACACACCATATGGTGTGCCTTGCCCGACGGTCAAACATGCATCAATCACCGTCACGCCCTCGCACATTAGGCAGGCACCAGTGCGTCGACCATCGCTTGCGCGACATCCACTACATTCTCGACGACGTGTACCCCGGCGGATTGCAGTGCGGCGTTCTTGCTTTCGGCATTGCCGCTGCCGAACACCGACAGCGTCCCGGCATGACCCATGCGGCGTTGCGCCGGCGCATGGCGGCCAACGACCAAACCGATCACCGGCTTGCGCGGGCGCATCTTTTTCAGATACGCCGCCGCCTGTTCTTCTTCGTCGCCGCCGATCTCGCCGATCAGGACAATGCCGTGCGTATCGTCATCGGCCATGAACAATTCAAGACACCGCACAAAGCCGATGCCGTGCACCGGGTCGCCGCCGATGCCGACCGTGGTCGACTGGCCGAGACCGGCGCGCGTCAGGTTTGCCACCGCCTCGCTGGTCAGCGATGCCGATCTGGAGGCGATCCCGATCGGTCCCGGCGTCGCATCCGCAGTGGACATGACGCCGATCTTGCACGCGCCCGGCGTCAACACGCCTTGCGAGTTACCGCCGACCAGCTCGCTCTTCGAGCCTTTGAGCGCATCCTTGACCCGCACCATGTCGAGCACCGGAATGCGCTCGGTAACGCAGACGATCAGCGGCATTTCCGCCTCGACCGCCTCGATCACCGCGGCGGCGGCATTGTGCGCCGGGACCATGATCATGGTCGCATTGGCACCGGTTTCCACCATTGCCTCGGCAACGGTATTGAAAATCGGGCGCCCGATATGCTGCTTGCCACCTTTCCCCGGGCGTACGCCGCCGACGACGTTGGTCCCGTAGTTGATGGCCTGATCCGAATAGAATGTGCCGGACCGCCCAGTCATGCCCTGAACGATCAGCTTTGTATTGGCGTTGGCGAGAATGCTCATTTCAATCCCTCCTTCAGGCCGCCCGGGCGATGACGGCTTTGACCGCCTCGCCGATATCGTCGCAGCGTTCGTGCGGCACGTTGCGATCGACCAGCAACTGACGTGCGTAGTCCGCATTGTGCCCGGCCAATCGCGAGACGATCGGGATCTTGCGATCCGACCATGCCAGGGCCAGCGCCAAGGCTTCGGCAATGGTGTCGCACGGCGTCATGCCGCCGCCGTGAATGTGTACGAGGATCGCCTGTACTTTCGGATCGGCGAGCAGAACACCGATGCCCCGCGCCACCTGCAGGCTGGTCGCCGTGGTGCGAATATCCATGAAATTGGCGGCATGCCCGCCCGCATCGGTGATCATGTCCTGTGTTGCCAGCGCCAGACCGGCGCCGTTAACGACGACGCCGATATTGCCGTCGAGGCGGACCAGATTGATTTCATCCTTCTGTGCCTGCATCTCGATTTCATCGCCACCCGTGCCCGATGCCAGCCCCGAGAATTCCGGGTGACGGAACAGCGCGTTGTTGTCGATGCTCATTTTCGCATCCACGGCGCAGAATTCGCCGTCTTGGGTCAGTGTCAGCGGATTGACTTCGATCAGCGTCGCGTCGGTCTTTAGAAACACCTTGATCAAGGCGTCGATGATCCGGCGCGCCGCCACCCCATGCTCGCCAGAAATGCCAAGAGCAGACAGGAACGCGTCGCACTGCGCATCGTCGATCGCGCCGCCGGCGCCGACCGGCAATGTTTCGACGATGCCCGGGTCGCGCTTCACGCGGTCTTCAAAATCGACCCCGCCGGCCGTCGAACCGAGCACCGCGACCTGCCCCAGCGACTGGTCGACAAGCACGGCAAGGAAGAAGTCTTTTGCGGATTCCACCGCCGTTTCAACATAGACCCGTTCGACGGCTTCACCTTCGGCGCCGGTCTGCACCGTCACCAGCCGCGCGCCCAGCAGCCGCCCGGCAACCTCGCCCGCCATGCTGGGGGTCGCCGCCAGCTCGACACCGCCGGCAAGGCCGCGCCCACCGGCCATGATTTGCGCCTTGATCGCGAATTTATGGCCTGGCAGTTCACATGCCGCGGCTTCGGCATCACCGGCCGACGCCACAACCCGGCCATCCGGCACGGGCACGCCGTATTGCGCCAGAATTTCCTTGGCTTCGTATTCGTACAAGTTCATCGCCACCTCCCGGATGCTTGGGGATAACTCCCACACGCGCTTGTTTTTGCGCTTTTTTTAATGGGAATCAGGCATAAAACGCGCCTTCAATCTGGTATACCATATACCAGTTGTATTTTTGCGGCAATCCAAAAAACTGCAGAAATTCAATGGTTACAGAGGATGGCTAGGGTGCACTGCAGCATAAAAATGCACATTTTCCGGTATTGCGGCGGAGAAATTAGTGGCATATGGTATACCAAGAACAAAAAGATCGGTTGTGTGGCGCCGTCACCTATAATGAAGCGGCAAAGAAGCAATTAAACGCAATCGATCTCAGGAGGGGGCAATGGCGCGGAGCATCAAGCTCAAGGCAGTTGGCACAAATTTCAGTCTCAAGGATCATATCTACGAGGTGCTGAAAGAAGCCATCACCGGCATGAATATCTATGATGCCGATGCCAATCTGAAACTTGAAGAGCGTAAGATGGCCGAACAGCTCGGCATTTCCCGCACGCCCATCCGCGAAGCGCTGGCCCGGCTCGAGCAGGAAGGCTTCGTCGATATCCAGCCCCGCAAGGGTATTTTCATCAAACGCAAATCCCGAGATGAAGTGCTGGAGATGATCACCGTCTGGGCGGCGCTGGAAAGCATGGCCGCACGGTTGAGCACCATCCATGCCAGCGACGACGAGATCAGCTCGCTTCGGCGGATGGTCGCGGACTATACGAAGAACGAAGCCCGCGAACACATGGATGAGTATTCCGAAGCCAATATCCGCTTCCACCGCCGCATTCTCGAACTGTCGAAATGCTCGATGCTGCATTCCATCGCCGACGGACTGTTTTTGCACATGCGGGCCATTCGCGCGCGGGCCATGGCCGAAGCCGACCGCGTCAGCCTGTCGGTCGACGACCACATGCACATTATCGAAGCGCTGGAAAAGCGCGATGGCGATCTCGCCAGCAAGCTGGTGCGCGAACACACCATGCAATTGCATGCGCACATCCGCGAAAGCTGGCACGAATTCACGGACCTCGATGCGGACGACGGCCAGCCGGACGTCCCGCAATCCCGGTCCAGACGCAAATCAACGGGCTGACAACAAGCCACGACCACGGAGGATACGATATGTCGTCGACCGCGACGGAAATCCAGCAAGACGAAAACGCAGGCGAGGCCCCGAACCTGACGGATGGATTCCACCTGATCATTGATGCGCTCAAGCTCAACGACATTCAGACCATATATAATGTGCCGGGGATTCCGATCACCGACCTCGGCCGCATGATGCAGGCCGAGGGTCTCCGCGTCCTGTCGTTCCGTCACGAACAGCATGCGGGCTATGCCGCCGCCATCGCCGGGTATCTGACGAAAAAGCCGGGCGTGTGCATGACGGTGTCCGCGCCGGGCTTTCTCAACGGTCTGACGGCGCTGGCTCATGCGACGACCAATTGCTACCCGATGATCCTGATTTCCGGCTCGTCGGAACGCGAGATCGTCGATCTGATGCAGGGCGATTACGAAGAAATGGACCAACTCGCCATTGCCAAGCCGATGTGCAAGGCGGCGTATCGTATTCTGCACGCCGAAGACATCGGCATCGGCATCGCCCGCGCCATCCGCGCTGCCGTTTCCGGCCGTCCGGGCGGCGTTTATCTCGATTTACCGGCCCAACTCATGGGCCAGGTCATGGATGCCGACGCCGGCGCTCGCTCGCTGGTCAAGGTCATCGACCCGGCCCCCGCGCAGCTCCCTGCGCCCGAGGCTGTGAAGCGTGCCCTCGACGTCCTCAAGGATGCCAAGCGCCCGCTGATCATCCTCGGGAAGGGTGCGGCCTATGCACAGGCCGACGACGCGATCCGCGAATTGGTCGAAAAGAGCGGCATTCCCTATATCGCCATGAGCATGGCCAAGGGTCTCCTGCCCGACGATCACGATCTTTACGCCGGTGCCGCGCGCTCGCTGGTTTTGAAGGAATCGGACACTGTGATGTTGATCGGCGCACGCCTCAACTGGCTGCTGTCGCATGGCAAGGGCAAGACCTGGGGCACGGCGCCGAAGAAGTTCGTGCAGATCGACATCGAGCCGAAGGAAATGGACTCCAACGTCGAAATCGTCGCGCCCGTCGTCGGCGATATTACATCGTGCGTGGACGCCCTGCTCGACGGCATGGGCGATGGCTGGACGCCGCCGCCCGCCGAATGGACCGACGCCGTGAAGGCGAAGCGTAACGCCAACGTCGAACGTATGGCGCCGAAGCTCCAGAACAACAACGTGCCGATGGATTATCACGGCGCGCTGGGTGCGTTGAAGCGCATTATCGCCGCCAACCAGGATGTCATTCTCGTCAACGAAGGCGCCAACACCCTCGATTTTGCGCGCTCCATCATCGACATGTTCAAGCCGCGCAAGCGCCTCGACGTCGGCACATGGGGCGTCATGGGGATCGGCATGGGCCAGGCCATCGCAGCGGCCGTCGAGACCGGCCACCCGGTGCTCTGCGTCGAAGGTGACAGCGCGTTCGGCTTCTCCGGCATGGAGGTGGAGACAATCTGCCGCTACAACCTGCCGATCTGCGTCGTTGTCTTCAACAACGGCGGCATTTACCGCGGCACCGACAAGAACCCGACGGGCGGCGACGACGTGGCGCCGACGGTGTTCGTCAAGGATGCCCGTTACGACATGATGATGCAGGCCTTCGGCGGCGTCGGCGTAAACGCGACGTCCCCGGACGAATTGAGCCAGGCCGTCGAGGAAGCCCTGAAATCCGGCAAGCCGACACTGATCAATGCCGTTATCGACGAAACCGCCGGCACCGAAAGCGGGCGCATTGGCAATCTCAACCCGCAAAGCGTCGTTTCCAAAAAGTAACGGCACGGCAAAAAATCAATTCTTATAAATAGGAGCAAATGATGAAAGCTCTCGAAGGCGTCAAAATTCTCGACTTCACACACGTCCAGTCCGGCCCGACGTGCACGCAGCTTCTGGCATGGTTCGGCGCCGACGTGATCAAGGTCGAACGCCCCGGCGTCGGCGATGCAACCCGCAAGCAACTGGTCGACGTGCCGGGTGCGGACTCGCTGTATTTCACGATGCTCAACCACAACAAGCGCTCGATCGAGCTGAACTCCAAGAACGAGACCGGCAAGGAAGTTCTGGAGCGCCTGATCAAGACTTGTGACGTTCTGGTCGAAAACTTCGCGCCTGGCGCACTCGACCGCATGGGCTTCACGTGGGAACGCATCCAGGAATTGAACCCGCGCATGATCATGGCCTCGGTCAAGGGCTTCGGTCCCGGCAAGTACGAAGACTGCAAGGTTTACGAAAACGTCGCGCAGTGCGCCGGCGGGTCGGCCTCGACGACCGGCTTCCTCGACGACATTCCCGTCGTCACCGGGGCGCAGATCGGCGATTCCGGTACCGGGTTGCACCTCGCGCTCGGTATCGTCACGGCGCTGTTCCAGCGTGAAAAAACCGGCAAGGGCCAGAAAGTGCTGGCCGCCATGCAGGACGGCGTCATCAACCTTTGCCGCGTCAAACTGCGCGACCAGCAGCGTCTCGCCGCAGGGCCGCTCAAGGAATACTCGCAGTTCGGCGAAGGCATCCCGTTCGGCGACGCCACGCCGCGCGCCGGCAACGATTCCGGCGGCGGGCAGCCGGGCCGCATCCTGAAGTGCAAGGGCTGGGATACGGATCCCAACGCCTACACGTATTTCATCACGCAGGCCGCCGTATGGGGGAACATCTGCGACGTCATCGGCGCGGAAGACTGGAAAACCAAGGAAGGGTACGCCACGCCGGCGGAACGTCTCGACAAGTTGAACGAGATTTTCGAGCGGATCGAGCAATGGACGATGACCAAGACGAAGTTCGAAGTCATGGACATCTGCAACCCGCTGAACATCCCCGTCGGCCCGATCCTTTCGATGAAGGAAATTGCCGAAGACGAAGGTCTTCGGAAAACCGGTACGATCGTCGAAGTCGATCATCCAGAACGCGGTCCGTATCTGACGGTCGGTTGCCCGATCAAGCTGTCAGGCTCACCCGTCGACGTCGAACGTTCACCATTGCTGGGCGAACACACCGAGGAAATCCTCAAGGACGTTCTCGGCTATGACGACAGCGAGCTTGAGCGGATCAAGGCATCCGGCGCCGTTGGCGAGGCAAAGGCCGCCGCAGAGTAATACCGGCGCCTGAATAATGACGCCCGGCATACTGGGCGCGAGACGAAAATGATTTTGCGGTGCCGCCATGGCGGCATCCGGACAGGAGAGGGAATATGCGTATTATCGTCATGGGCCAGCAGGCCTTCGGCAAAGATGCCTTGGCCAAGATTCTGGAAGCCGGCACGGACGAAGTCGTGGCCGTTTACTGCGAGCCCGACAAGGACGGCAAGCCGGTCGACCCGATCAAGGAGTTTGCCCTGGAACAAGGCCTGCCCGTCTATCAGCCGGCGCATTTCAAGGATCAGGAAGCCCTCGACGAGCTGGCCGCATTGAACGCCGATCTGATGGTCATGGCGTTCGTCAACGTATTCGTGCCGGAAGCGGCGCGCGACACCCCGAAGCACGGGTCGATCTGCTTCCATCCTTCTTTGCTGCCGTTGCATCGCGGCCCATCCGCGGTCAATTGGCCGATCATTATGGGCAGCACCAAGTCGGGCTATTCGTGGTTCTATCCGACGGACGGCCTCGACGAAGGCGACGTCCTGATGATGTGGGAGTGCCCGATCGAGCCGGACGACACGGTGATCGATCTCTATTTCAAGAAAATCTATCCGTCGGCCATCGATTCAGTTCTCGAGGTCTGCGATCTGTTCCGTTCGGGCAATCCGCCGCGCATCGTTCAGGACGAAGCCGACGCGACCTACGAGCGCCGCTGCACGGCGAAGCATGCCCACATCGATTGGAACAAGCCGGTTAAGCAGGTTTACGACCTGATCCGCGGCACCAATCCGTCGCCCGGCGCGTGGACGACCCTCGGCGGTGCCGAAGTGGGCGTCTTCGACTGCCAGCGGGTCGAGGGTGACGGCATCAGCAGCCGCGTCGTCGACGTGTCAGAAGATGGCGTCACCGTGCAATGCATAGGCGGGCGCATTCTGCTAAAGCGGGTACGTCCCGCCGGTGGTGGAAAGGTACCCGCAGCCGAATGGGCGAAAGACGCGGGCATCGAGACCGGCACTAACTTGGGCGACTGAATGCGCCTTACAGGAAAAACTCAGGATCGAAAGACCTAAACCATGGCAAAAACCGACATCGAAATCGCCCGCGAGGCGTCACCGGAACACATCAACGACATCGGCGCCAAGCTGGACATCGCAACCGAGCACCTGCTCCCTTACGGTCACGACAAGGCCAAGGTTTCCGCCGAGTTCATCAAGAGCCTCGAAGGCAAGGACAACGGCAAGCTGATCCTGGTCACGGCAATCAACCCGACGCCCGCCGGCGAAGGCAAGACGACGACCACCGTCGGCCTCGGTGACGGTCTGAACCGCATCGGCAAGAAAGCGACGATCTGCATCCGCGAAGCCTCCCTCGGCCCGAACTTCGGCATGAAGGGTGGTGCCGCCGGTGGCGGTTACGCCCAGGTCATCCCGATGGAAGACATGAACCTTCACTTCACCGGTGATTTCCACGCCATTACTTCGGCGCACAACCTGCTGTCGGCAATGATCGACAACCACGTTTACTGGGGCAACGAGCAGGAAATCGACATCCGCCGCATCGCCTGGAAGCGCGTGCTGGACATGAACGACCGGGCGCTGCGCCAGGTCACATGTTCGCTTGGCGGTGTCGCCAACGGCTTCCCGCGCGAAGCCGGCTTCGACATCACGGTGGCGTCCGAGGTCATGGCCATCCTCTGCCTCGCCTCCAACCTCGCCGATCTCGAACAGCGTCTGGGCGACATGATCGTCGCCTATCGCCGCGACCGCACGCCGGTGTATTGCCGCGACATCAAGGCCGAAGGCGCCATGGCGGTGCTTTTGAAGGACGCCATGCAGCCGAACCTGGTGCAGACGCTGGAGAACAATCCGGCCTTCGTGCATGGCGGTCCGTTCGCCAATATCGCGCACGGTTGCAATTCGGTCGTCGCCACCAAGACGGCGCTGAAACTGGCCGATTATGTCGTGACGGAAGCAGGCTTCGGCGCCGACCTGGGGGCCGAGAAATTCTTCAACATCAAGTGCCGCAAGGCGGGCCTGAGCCCGAGTGCGGTCGTCATCGTCGCCACCATCCGTGCGCTGAAATCGAACGGCGGTGTCGGCAAGGACGAGTTGAACAACGAAAACGTCGAAGCGCTGAAGAAGGGTTGCCCGAACCTCGGTCGCCACCTCGAAAACCTCCAGAAGTTCGGCGTACCGGTCGTGGTCGCGATCAACAACTTCCATACGGACACCGACGCCGAAATCGCAGCGGTCAAGGAATACGTCGCCTCGCAAGGCGCCGAAGCGATCCTGTGCGAGCACTGGGCAAAAGGCTCGGAAGGGACCGAAGCGCTGGCCAACAAGGTCGTCGAACTGGTCGATTCCGGCGCCGCGAACTTCAAGCCGCTGTACCCGGACGACATGCCGTTGTTCGAAAAGATCAAGACCGTCGCCAAGGAAATCTACCGCGCCGACGAGGTCATCGCCGACACGAAAATCCGCAATCAATTGAAAGAGTGGGAAGAAGCCGGGTATGGCAACCTGCCGGTGTGCATGGCGAAAACGCAGTATTCGTTCTCGACCGACCCGAACCTCAAAGGTGCGCCGACCGGGCACACCGTACCGGTCCGCGAGGTCCGTATTTCGGCGGGCGCAGGCTTTATCGTCGTGGTCACCGGCGAGATCATGACAATGCCGGGATTGCCCCGCAAACCGGCATCGGAAACGATCCGGCTCAATGCCGAAGGCCTCGTCGAAGGCCTGTTTTAAGGGAGGCGCTGAAATGGCGTTCCGTACGATACTAGTCCCGCTTCGCGGCGACGGCAGGGGTGAATCTGTACTCGACCACGCCTGCGCACTCGGACGCCATTTCAACGCACATATCCGTGCCGTTCACTGCAAACCGCGACCCGAGGATTTCATGCCGTTCGGCGTCGCGGTCCCTGCTCTCGTCCGCGAGCAGATCCAGTCATCGGCGCACACCGTCGCCGACGACGGGCTGGAGCATCTGAAAGATCTGTTCGACGCCTATGTCACGGAACACAACATCAAGGTCTGCGACACCCGCCCGCCGAACCACGACACATTGACGATATCGTGGAGCGTCACCGACGGTCGGCAGGCCGATGTGATCGGCGTCTGGGGCCGGCTCGCCAGCGTGATTGCCGTGGCACAACCGGATCACGATTCGAATCTGGGTCAGAACACCCTGGAATCGGCGCTTCTGAATACCGGGCGGCCGGTCCTGTTATGCCCGAAAAAACCGGTCGGAACGCTCGGCGACAACGTGGCGATTGCCTGGAACGGTTCCGCCGAGTCCAGCCGAGCCATTGCCGCGTGCGGGTCGATCATCGCCGAAGCGAAAACCGTTACTGTATTGTCTGCCGAAGATGCGGAAAATCTGGATCTCAGTGCGGACGACCTGATCCTGCACTTGGCGGATCACGGCATCGAGGCAACGGCGAAGTCCGTCAAATCCAAGGAATCCAACCTTGGGAAAAGCATTTTAAGAGCCGCGAAGGACAGCGGCGCCGACGTCCTCATCATGGGCGCATATGGCCGCAGCCGCGGCCGCGCCATGGTGCTGGGCGGTGTCACACAATGGATTATCGATCACACGGACATGCCCGTGTTGTTGGTCCACTAAGGTCCGTCCAGGCACGATGAAAGGCTCTAATTTGGTTTGATCAGAAAAAATGCATTAAATTATTATTGGTATACCTAACACCAAGATTAGGTCCCAAAAGGGCAAAACCGCTGCAATAGGCGGTGCAATAAAAGACATCCAGACTTTTACCGTGTTGCCGGTTTTTATCGTTAACACAGCACCGGCAGCGTTTTGTAACTTGGGAGGTTATAATGGCTATCTCTAGACGTCATATTCTTGGTTTAGCCGGTGCGCTCAGCATCGGCGCAATGGTTGCCGGGATGCCCGGCACGGCTGCCGCATGGGAGCCGACGAAACCGATCGACTTCATCATCATGGCCGGCAAGGGTGGCGGCGCCGATAAAATGGCGCGGCTCATGCAGGCGATCGTCGAACAGGAAAAACTGGCTTCCAAGCCTTTGGTTCCGGTCAACAAGTCCGGCGGATCGGGTGCCGAGGCGCTGATCGCGGCCAAAGGCGCACGGGATCCGGATCACACCATCATGGTGACCCTGAACTCGTTCTTCACAACGCCGTTGCGCCAGGCAAAGCTCGGCATCGACATCATGACCTTCGCACCCGTCGGCCGCATGGCGGAAGACACCTTCCTGCTTTGGGTGCATAAGGATTCCGGCATCAAAACGTTCGAGGAATTCGTCGCCAAGGCCAAAGCCGAAGGCAACAAGTGGGTCATGGGCGGTACAGGTAAAGCTCAGGAAGACGAGCTGTTGACCGAGTACCTGAACAACAACTTCGGCCTCACGATCAAGTACGTCCCGTACAAGGGCGGCGGCACCGTTGCCAAACAGCTGGCCGGCAAGCACATCAATTCGAGCGTCAACAACCCGTCGGAAGCTCTCGGCTTCTATGAGTCGGGCGATGTCGTTCCGCTTGTTTCGTTCACCGCCGAGCGTCTGCCGTTGTTCCCGGACGTTCCGACGTTGAAGGAAAAGGGCAAGGACTTCTCGTATGGCATGCAGCGTGCCGTTGTCGGCGCCCCCGGCATGAGCGCGGATGCCCTGAAGTACTATCAGGACCTCTTTTCCAAGGTCTACAAGTCGGCCAAATGGCAGGACTATCGGAAGAAAAAGTCGCTGTTCGGCGACGAACTGTCCGGCGCGCCGCTGAAGGCCTATTGGGATGCTCAGCGTGAGCGTCACCGCAAGATGTTGATTGAAATGGGCGCGATCAAGTAATCCGCCACACCAGTCAAACGAAGCATAGACAGAACAATCAAGAGATCGGGAGCAAGCGTACATTATGAGACGTGCAGAAATCATCACGGCCGGGTTAATGGCACTTCTCTCGATCTACTTGATGTTCAAAAGTACCGAGTTGGACATCGGCTATGTCAAAGGCGAAGGTCCTGGCGGCGGGTTCTGGCCGTTCTGGCTTTCCGCAGGCATGTTGGCATCGACCGCTTGGATTGCCGTCAACTGGGCACTCAAGAAATCGCCGCCATCGCAATCGACGGAAAGATACCTCGATAGCTATGGGTTGCGGATGCTGTTGCTGGTCGGCGGGGGTGTTACCGCGTTCATCGCGCTGATCCATTTCGTCGGCTTTTACGGCGCCATCCCGCTGTTCCTTATTTATTACATCCGTTTTCTCGGCCACCACGGCTGGCCGGCGACGTTGGCGATCTCTTTGACCACGCCCGTCGTGACATTCTTGTTTTTCGATATCGCCATGCGGATCGTGCTGCCGAAAGGCTATCTCGAACCGCTATTCCTGCCGCTATACGACTTTTTCTTCTGAGCCGGCATAGCGTCCACCATCACACCAACGAACGGCCGACAGGCCAACGACCCACAGGATAGAGCGACAGCACAATGGAAATTCTCGGACACCTGATCGACGGCGTTTTTATCGCACTCGACCCTCTCAACATCCTCCTGATGCTGGTCGGCGTTGCGCTTGGTCTGTTTATCGGCGCCATGCCCGGGCTCGGTTCGGTCAACGGCGTTGCGATTCTGTTGCCGGCAACCTTCCTGGTGCCGCCGGCATCGGCGATGATTTTCCTGGCGGCGATTTATTACGGCGCCATGTACGGCGGCGCGATCTCATCGATCACGCTCGGCATACCCGGCGCATCGACAGCCGTCGCGACGACATTCGACGGACGGCCGCTGGCGCTCAAGGGGCGCGCCGATCTGGCACTGGTCACGGCCGCCGTCGCATCGTTCGTCGGCGGTACCGTTGCCAACGTCCTGTTCACCGCCTTCGCCCCGCCGCTGGCGCACGTGGCGCTGGACTTCGGCGATCCGGAGATTTTCGCGCTGATGCTACTGGCCTTCGCGACCTTTGTCGGCCTTGGCGGCGACGACATTCCAAAGACGCTGTTTTCGATCTGCTTCGGCCTGGTGATGGCGTCCGTCGGTCTCGATATCATGACCGGCGAACCGCGCCTGATCTTCGGCGACATCACCGGGTTCATGCACGGCATTAACTTCCTGGTGCTGGCGATCGGCATCTACGGGATCGGCGAGATGATCTGGACGATCGACACGACGCGCGGCAGCTTGACGATGACCGAAGCGGCACTGTCCGTGAAGCGGATCGTAAATGCGGTCCGCGAGTCCGCAAAAGCCTGGAAAGGCACGGCCATTGGGTCGTTCCTCGGCTTTTTCGTCGGCATCCTGCCGGCGGCCGGTGCCACGCCCGGGTCGCTGATGGCATACGGCATCACAAAGATGGTCTCGAAAGACCCCAAGGCATTCGGCAAGGGTGAAATCGATGGCGTCGCCGCGCCCGAAGCCGCGAACAACTCGGCGTCGACCGGCGCCATGCTGCCAATGCTGACATTAGGCATTCCCGGCTCGCCGACCACCGCGATCCTGCTCGGCGGCATGGTGATCTGGGGTCTGCAGCCGGGTCCGCTGCTGTTCACCACACAGACGGAATTCGTCTGGGGCCTTGTCGGCTCGTTCTATATTTCCAATCTGTTCGCATTGATCGTGAACCTCGCGTTCATCCCGCTGTTCATCTGGATGCTGCGGATGCCGTTCACGGTGCTTGCACCGATGATCTTCGTGCTGAGCGTCGTCGGCGGTTTTGCCGCGACACAGGACATGCACGATGTCTGGCTGATGTTGATTTTCGGCGTCGGCGCGTACTTGCTGCGCAAGCTGGATTACCCCGTCGCGCCGGCGGTATTAGCCATCGTGCTGGGGCCGATTGCCGAACCGAAACTCCGTCAGTCGCTGCTGTTTTCGAGTGGCGATCCGATGATCTTCCTTGAACGCCCGATATCGGGGCCGATCACGGTCATCGCGATCATCCTGATCCTGTTGCCGCTGTTCAAGCTGATCCGCGACAAGTTCAAGGCCCGCAGCGCCGCCGCATGACCGGCTAAGCCGGGAATCCCGGCATAGGCAATCCAATGGCCGGCTTCGAGCGTAAAACACCATGACGCACCACGAACCGAAAGGGGACCGTCATGTCACTGCGCTGTATTTTACTTGCTGCACTCGTTTGCGTTATGTCGTCCGCCGCCCACGCGACCCCGGCGCTTTGGTCGAAGCTGCATGAACCCGGCTATTTCGCCATCATGCGCCATGCCACCGCACCCGGGACCGGCGATCCCGAGAATTTCCGCATCGGCGACTGTTCGACACAGCGGAATCTGAACGATACCGGCCGCGCCGAAGCCGCCGCCATCGGACGAGCCGCGAAAGCCGGCGGCATCGACAACGCCCGCGTCTATTCAAGTCAGTGGTGTCGCTGTTTGGAAACGGCACGCGGCCTTGCGCTCGGCACGGTCACGGAATTACCGGCGTTGAATTCTTTCTATCAACGTTATGAAACCCGCGAGGCAAACCTGAAGGCGCTTCGGGCCTTTATCGCCGATAACGCGACCGTTGCGGCACCGATCATATTGGTGACGCATCAGGTAACGATAAACGCCCTGACGGGGACGTATACCCGCCAGGGCGAAACCGTGATCTTCCGTCACACCGGCAACGGCGGGACCGAAGTCGTCGGCACGATCCCGCCCGGCTGAACGTTGGCGCCGGGCGGTCGTCCGATAAAATCAGCTTGCGAGGCGTTGGCGCGGCTTGTCGCCGGATTGCCCGCCACGCTGCGAGGACTGACCCCGGTGCGCTTTCTTCGGCTTACCTTTGTTCCATCGCGAGCGATTACGCGGCTGCGACGGCTTGTCATCCTGTGACGCTTTCCGCTCTTGAGGCTGCGGGCGATGATCCGTATGGACCTGCCGATCCGATTCCGTGATCGGATCGAACCCCTTGCCGCCTTCGGGCGCATCGCCGCGATGCACCGTATTGCCGATCAGGCGCTCAATATCACGCAGCAGCCCGCGTTCACTGTGTTCGCACAGCGAAATCGCAATCCCGCTATTGCCGGCACGCGCGGTGCGGCCGATACGGTGGACATAAGCTTCGGGCACGTTTGGCAGCTCGTAGTTGATGACATGCGAGATGCCATCGACGTCGATACCGCGCGCGGCGATATCGGTCGCCACCAGAACCTTGGTTCTGGACGAGCGGAAATCACCAAGCGTACGCTCACGTTGCGGCTGGCTTTTGTTGCCGTGAATGGCCCCGGAATTGATACCCGCCTTTTGCAGGAATTCGCAGACCTTATCGGCGCCGCGCTTGGTGCGCGTGAACACGATAGCGCGTTCCACGTCCTTGGCGCGCAGGATACCGACCAGCGCATCGCGCTTCTGCGCCCGTTCGACGTGCATGACACTCTGGTCGATGCGTTCGATGGGACGTGACGTCGGTGCCACGGAAACTTCCTTGGGATGGTTCAGGAAGTCATCGGCAAGACCACGAATCTGCTGCGGCATTGTCGCCGACAACAGCACGGTCTGACGTTCCTTGGGGAGCTTTGCCAGGATCTTACGGATCGTCGGCATGAAGCCGAGATCGAGCATCTGGTCGGCTTCGTCGAGGACGACCGTTTCGGTCTTATCGAGGCGGATCACTCCGGTCTGTACGTGATCGAGCAAACGGCCCGGCGTCGCGACGACAATGTCGGTGCCGCGCGCCAGCGCACGGATCTGACCGCCCGGCTTGACGCCACCGAGCACGACTGTCACCGAAACACGCATTTCCTTACCGTACGTGCGGATGCTATCGGCGATCTGCGACGCGAGTTCACGCGTCGGTGCCAGGATCAACGCCGAACAGTTCTTCGGCCCCGGGCGTTCGCGCTGGGCGTGAATGCGGTTCAGCAAAGGCAGGACAAAAGCGGCAGTTTTGCCGGTACCCGTCTGGGCAATGCCGACGATATCGTCACCGGCAAGCATGATCGGAATGACCTGCGCCTGGATCGGAGTCGGCTGAGAATAACCTTCGTTCGAAATCGCGCGAAGGAGAGGCTCGGCCAAGCCGAGTTCATTGAAGTGTTTCAATACAAAACTTTCATATATAGACGGCGGCCGGGCACCCTGCGGGGACCGGTGGCGTCTGGATTTCAATTTGGGAGCTTGCGTAGATCAGCAACCATATTCATGTGCCGGGAGGCACGGCCGCGCTGGATTTTCGTCCGGACGCGGCGACTGCTGACAACAGATGAGGTCATCTACACGCAGTAAGCTGAAGAGGTTGTGTCACGTCCCGCGATTTTAAGCAAGTTTATTCGCAGGTGCAAAAAAACGCCGACGCCCCCGCAACGAGCCTGACAACTGACCCGACCCAGTAACGATCACGCGAAGCCATATGGTTATTTGAAGTCAGCATTAATAAATCACAAACAGACAATTTATTGTGGTATAATATTTCACACCCTGATGAATACTTGGCTACTACTTATACCTCTTGAAGAGTTGGTCAAAATTCACGCGGAAATCAGCTACGGGAAGCTCGATGAAGCTCATACTGCCGATCCGTTTAACGGTCCTCACGGCGTTCTGCATTCTGACCGTTACGATTATCACCGCCCTGTCAGCGACCAACTATATTCAAAGTACGGGCGCGGCCCGCGAAACCGCGCACGAATTCATCACCCGCGCCGAGCGAACGACCAGCAGCAACACTCAGAAACTTTTGGGGTCCGCACGATTGCTGGCATCGTCGATTGCCAGCGCTCCAATGTCGCCGGCCATTATTGCCAACCCCTCGGTTCTAACGGCATTTCTGCACCGTGCGATGGCAGAGGTGCCGGAGGTTTATTCGGCGTACATCGCGTTCGAGTCCGGCCGATTTATTCAGGCGATCAATCTTGTCGCTTCGGACGGCACGCGCCGCACCATCGCCAACGCGCCGATTGAAGCGATCGCTGCGACGCGGATCATCGATACGGTCCCACTAAGCGGGAAACGCCTGCAAGAATGGACGTTCTACGACGTCATGGGGACGGAAATTGCCGACACCAGAACCGCCGTAATATCGGAATACGACCCTCGGGTCCGGCCCTGGTACACGCGAGCACTTGAAACGAAGACCCTCGGCGCATCGGATATTTATGTTTTCTCCAGCCTGCAAAAACCGGGCGTGACAATATCGGCGCCGATGCGCAACCTTCGGAGCGCTGTCGTCGGACTGGATATTCCGCTTGAAAGTCTGGCAAAATTCGTCGAGGAGCAAAGACCGGGAACGAATGGCGTCATTGCTATCGTCGACTCCAATCAAACGATGGTCGCCCACCCCGACCCTGCCAAGATCATTGCCCGCTCACGTGACGGCACGACTTTCGAAACCGTGCAATTGGAGAACGTTACCGACGAACGGCTTCGCGCCGCCGCCAGGGAGCTTGCCACTTCCCCAGTCGGCCAGGCCGAGATTGTCGTCAGGCAAGCCCGTTTCTTCGTTTCGTCGCTGCCCGTCAATGCCTTCCCCGGCGATCAGTGGCAAATCATCAGTCTCGCCGCAGTCGACGACTTTACCGGCCCGGTCGTCAGAAGCATTGAGATCTCGGCGATCATCGCCGCAATCCTGCTGATCATCTCTATCGGTGTGGTGGTGCTGATTGCGAACTGGCTAGCCACACCACTGATTGAATCAAGCGTGTTTGCCGAGCGGATTAGCGAACTGGAGCTCGACGCCCCCGCGCCGGCATCTTCGCCACTGTTCGAGATCCAGAAACTCGGTCATTCCATGGCCGCAATGCGGAATGCACTCAGGATGTTCCTGCGTTATGCGCCGCGCGATCTTGTGCGGGATCTCGTGGTGTCGGGGAAAACCGCCGAGATCGGCGGTTCGCGGCAGGAAGTGACGATCATGTTTACCGACATCGAGGGCTTTACCGAGATGACGGAGAATCAGAGTCCGGAAGAAGTGCTGATCCAGACATCGAGTTATTTCGAAGCGGTGACCAAGGCGTTAGAGCCCTACAGGACAACAATCGACAAGTTCATCGGCGATGCCATCATGGCGATGTGGAATGCCCCGATCGAGGATCCGGAGCATATTGATCATGCCTGTTACGGCATGCTGGCAGCTCGTCAGGCATCGGAAGACCTCAATGCAAAACTGTCCGCAAAGGGGGGCGCGCCGATGCGCACTCGCTTCGGCTTGCACACGGGAGAAGCGTTGGTCGGTAACGTCGGCTCTCCGCGACGCATGCAGTTCACATCGCTGGGACCGGTCGTTAATCTGGCGTCGCGCATTGAGGGACTGAACAAGTACTATGGCACCCAACTGCTGGTATCGGGCGCCGTTCAGGAAAAAGCGTCGGACGACTTTGTCTTCCGCAAGGTCGATATCGTGGAGGCCGTCGGCACCAGCATCCCCGTCACTATTTACGAGTTACTCGGGGTCAAAGATCGGACATCGCCGTTTGCCGTCAGCGATACGGAACTCGCCTTCAAGGAATCCTTCGAAAGAGCGCTGGAATTGTTCCTGGCGCGTGAATTCGCAATGGCACTGGGAATGTTCGAAGAGCTGTGTGCGCAACGGCCTGCGGACATTTCATGCCGCAGCTTTATTGAGCGCTGCAACCGATTTAAATCCAACCCGCCCGGCGACGACTAGTCACCGGTCAACGTGTTCGATAAGAAATAGCCGGCCACCCGCGGCGCAGCCAGGCTCGTCAGCGGGCCGCTTCCTTTAGCATTTCGCGGGCAATGATCAGTTGTTGTATCTGCGACGTGCCTTCGTACAGACGATACAGCCGCACATCGCGGTAGAACCGCTCGATCCCATAGTCCGCGATATATCCGGCACCACCGTGGATCTGCACAGCGCGATCGGCGACGCGGCCGACCATCTCGGAACAGTAGTACTTGCAGATCGCCGCCTGCTTGGTGACGTTCTCGCCTGCATCCTTAAGCCGTGCCGCGTCGATCACCATCGACTTGGCGGCATACAGCTCGGCTTCGCAATCGGCCAGCATCGCCTGCACCAATTGGAAGTCGGCGACCGGCTTGCCGAATTGCTTGCGTTCCATCGCATAGGCAACGCTGTCACGCACGAGGCGTTCCGCATTGCCGATGCACCCCGCCGAGATGACAAGGCGTCCGCGATCCAGCACCTTCATCGCGGTTTTGAACCCCTGGCCCTCTTCCGGGCCGATCAACGCACTTGTGGGGATCCGGCAATCGTCGAAGATCACATCGCATACCGGCGCACCTTGCTGACCCATCTTCTTGTACGGCTGGCCGAGCGACAGGCCCGGCGCGTCCCGCTCGACAAGGAACGCGGAGATACCGCCCGCCCCCTTGTTGTCGGGATCGGTCCGCGCCATCACCGTAAACAACCCGGCATTCGGCGCATTGGTTATGAAGCGCTTGGTGCCGTTCAGCACATATTCGTTGCCGTCCATGCGCGCGGTGGTTTTGAGCGACGCCGCATCGGACCCTGAATCCGGTTCGGTCAGCGCAAAGGAGCCTGTGATCTCGCCGCTCGCCAGTTTCGGCAGATACTTCTGTTTCTGTTCCTCGGTGCCGTCGATGACGACCCCCTGGCTGCCGATCCCGTTATTGGTCCCGAAGGTAGAACGAAACGCCGGCGAGGTATGGCCAACCTCGATGATGACACGCACTTCCTCTTCGACGCTCAACCCAAGACCGCCATATTCCTCGGGGATCGAAAGACCGAACAGGCCCATATCCTTCATCTCGCCGATGATCGAGGCAGGCATTTCATCGTTGTCGCCGACTTCCGCCTCCAGCGGGATCAACCGCTCCTCGACAAAGCGCGATACGGTGTCCAGCAGCTGTTTAAAAGTCTCTTGATCCAATGCCATGGGCCTGCTCCTTTAATTTCGCTTTGCAGAATAAAGTTTCATTTAATGTTTGGCGAGAACAAGTTTTCCGTTACAAGATGTCGCCGAGGCCGGATTGCCGTTTGCGCGATCCTTTTGTAACGTCGTTTCCGACGAAGCCCGTAACCGGTATGGTTGAATATGTCGCGAAACCTGGAACTAGACACCGCCGATCTGGACGATGACAGCAAGGACCGCCGGTTTGTGACCGCGCTGGCACGTGGTCTCGATGTGCTCAGGTGTTTCGAACAAGGCGACGTCGGGCTCGGCAATCTGGAAATCGCCAAGCGCACCGGGCTGCCGAAGCCGACCATTTCGCGCCTCACCTATACGCTGACCCGGCTCGGCTATCTGAGTTATTCCGAACAGCACGGCACGTATGAACTCGGCCCGGGCGTCCTTCAGTTAGGCTATGCAATGCTGTCTGGGTTGGACTTCCGCGAGCGCGCGCGCCCGCTGATGCAGGAAATGGCCAACGAGGTCGATGCAACGATTGCCCTTGGCGCCCGCGATCGGCTCAACATGGTATATCTCGAAAGCTGCCGCGGTCCGGGCGCCGTGACGTTGCGTATGGATGTCGGTGCGCAAATTCCGATTTCCGTCACGTCGATGGGGCGCGCATTGCTGTCGGCGCTGCCCGAAGACGAACGCGATTACCTTATGGCGCACGTCGAAAAGAAAACCGACAGCGCCAAGGCATTTGCCGCCATCAAGAAAGGCGTCGATACGGCGATAGAGGATATCAAAACGCGTGGCTTTTCCATGTCACTGGGCGAGTGGCGCTCAGAGGTCAATGCCGTCGGCGTGCCGCTGATCGCGCGCGACAACCGTATTTTTGCGCTCAACTGCGGCGGGCCGGCGTTCCGCGTTTCCAAGGAATACCTTGAAAAGGAATGCGGGCCACGTCTGGTCGAGCTGGCCGCACGGATCGCCGCGCTTTCCTGAGCTTACGTTTTAGGCACTACCAAAGCATCCAGGGCAACGGCACCCTTACCTTTTTCACGCACAACGAACGGGTTCAGGTCGACACTGTCGAGCTTGTCTGCATTGGCCGCCGCGAAGCGTGAGAGGCTCACCAGCGCATCCGCCAGCGCGTCGATATCGGCGGCTGGCTTGCCGCGTACACCCTGAAGCAGTTTCGCACCCTTGGTTTCGGCGATCATCCGCAATGCCTCGTCCCGGTCGAACGGTGCCAGGCGGAACGACACGTCCTTGAACACTTCGACGAAGACACCGCCCAACCCGAACATCACTGCCGGGCCGAAGACCGGGTCGTTCTGAACGCCGAGAATTGCCTCGACGCCGCCGGCGATCATCGGCGCGACGATAACGCCCTCGATGTCGGCTTCCGGATCGGCTTTCGCCGCGCGTGTCGTGATCTCTTCAAAGGCCGTGGCCGCCGCTTCCGATGTTTCGATCCCCAGCACCACGCCACCGATCTCGGTCTTGTGGGCGAACCGTGCGCCGTTGATCTTGAGCGCAACCGGGCCGGCAAACCGTTTCTGCGCGTCAGCGGCTTCGTCCGCTGTCTTGCAAAGCTCGGCATCGACGAGCGGCAGACCGGCATCCGCGAGAAGATTACGCGAGTTCCATTCGCTGAGCGGACGCGCCGGAATATCGACAGATGCCGCATTTGCCCCAGACGTGACAGCGGGCGGACGCGCGAAGCCTTCGCCAATATGCGTCAGTGCCGCAATCGCGGCGATGGCGCGGCACGGGTCTTCGAAAACCAAATATCCGGCATTGCTGTATTTCGCGACCATGTCATCGGAGCCGACCAGCGACAGAATCAACAAACGGTCGGGGAATTTCTTGCGGATCGCATCCAATTCCTTCAACAGTGGCTCGACCACATAAGGCGAGCACGCCGCCAGCGTGAAGAACGCAACAGCGGAATCGTACCCGCCCTTGTCGAGCATGATATCGAAGTTGATGCCGACGAGGCTCAGGTCATTAAAGAACTGCGCAGTGGTATCGACCGGATTGCGCGCCGACGCGAACGGCAGATGCTCTTTCAGGAGCCGCTGCGCGTCGTCCGGCATTTGCGCAACGTCGAGGCCCAGCTTGACTGCATAATCGGCCATCTGCACGCCGACGCCACCGGAAATCGTCACCAGACCGACCCTGTTCGCTTGCGGGAAAATTCCGGCTGTGCAGGCATAGGCGGCGTCCAGCATATCCTCGGTCGTTTGCGCACGATAAACACCGTGCTGGCGGAACACCGCGTCGTAAATCTCGTCCGCACCGGCCAGCGATGCAGTATGCGAGGCGGCGGCGGCAGCTCCCTCCTCGCTTTGCCCGACCTTGAGGAAAATCACGGGTTTCCTGTTGGCGCGGGCCTTCTCCAGGCTCCTGATCAGCGCGGGGCCGTCCGTTACGCCTTCGGCATAAGCCGCAATGACCTTGATATCATCGTTGTCGGCAGCCCAGTCGATGCATTCCGCGACCGTGACGTCGCACTCGTTGCCTGTCGTGATGACGTGGCTGACGCCGAGTCCGCGTCCCTTTGCGACCGAAAAAAGGTGCGTGCCGTAAGCGCCGGACTGGCTGATGATGGCCAACGGCCCCGGCTGCGGATAACCCTGGTCGCCGGTACTCGAAAACGTCGCGAAAAAGCGGTTGTGGAAATTCAGCACCCCCAGGCAGTTCGGCCCCAGCAATCGCATGCCCGTGCGTTTCGCAAATGCCGTCAGCTCGGCCTGTGCATCGGTCCCAGCATCGCCAACTTCGGCAAATCCGGAACTGAAGACAATGGCGGATTTGATCCCGCACGCCGCGCAATCTTCCAACGTACCCAGAACGTACTTCGCGGGCACCGCAATCAGCGCGCAATCGACGGGCTTCCCAAGATCCTTGATCGACGGAAAAGCCTTCACGCCCTGCACCGTTTCTCGGTTCGGGTTCACCGGATAGAAGGCGCCTTCGTAGCCCCAGTCGAGCAGATAGCGCAACGGTCGGCCGCCGATGCGGCCCGGGTCGTCCGAGGCGCCGATAATGGCGACGGACTTCGGCCCGATCAGGGCCTCCAATCCTGCACGCGGATCGTTCATTGGATGTCTCTCTCCCCTGTTCTTACCGGATTTAAAATCCCGGCTTTGTCTTATATTCGCACGGTTTCGGCGCGAAGGATGCCCTCTGTTTGCTTTACATGCGAACTGAAAAAATGCAAAACTTAATTTTACTATGCAAAACGCATGGGGGTTTACCGGGACACTTTTTCCAAGTTTCAAAACCGAAAACAAAAATACCTTTGGGAGGTACAAATGAAAACGAAGACGATGGGAGCGCTGTGCGCAGCCTTGGTTTTTTCCGGCGCTATCGCCGCCGATGCCGCGGAAGTCAAACTGCCGAAAAACATGGCTTGGACGGCCTATAACACCGGCACCACCGGCTATAACCAGTCGGTTGCCATCGGCAAGGCGCTGAAGGACAAGTATAACGTCACGCTACGTGTGGTGCCGGGTAAAAACGACATTTCACGTCTGACCCCGGTCAAGGCCGACAAGGTCGATTATTCCGCAAACGGGATCGCCACATTCTTCGCCTCCGAAGGTGTATTCCAGTTCGCCGATGCAGCGTGGGGCCCGATGCCCATTCGCATGCTGCTGTCGGCCAGTGGCTCGGCAGGGCTGAGCGTTGCCGTCGCTGCCGACAAGGGCATCAAGACCTATGCCGATCTCAAGGGCAAACGCGTCGCCTATGTGCGTGGCGGCGATGCGCTGAATGTCGGCATCGCGGGCATGCTGGCGTGCGGTGGCTTGACCTGGGACGACGTGGAGAAAGTCGAATTCCCGGGTTACGGCGCCGCATGGGAAGGCATGGTCAACGACCAGGTCGACGCCATGTTCGCATCGACGCTTTCCGGCCCAACCAAGAAACTCGAAGCCAGCCCGCGCGGCATCTACTGGCCGCCGACCCCGCATGGCGACGCCAACTGCTGGGGTGGCATCAAGAAAGTCGCACCGTACTTCGTTCCCCGGAATATCACCCGGGGCACCGGGATTTCCGCGGAAAAACCATACGAAGGTCCGGCCTATCCGTATCCGATCCTGATGACGCTGGCCAAGCAGGACAAGGGTGAGGTCTATTCGCTGACCCGCGCGCTGGTCGAGGAATACGACAACTACTCCAACGCTGAGCCGGCCTCCAAAGGCTGGGCGTTGAAGAACCAGCTTCTCGACTGGGTCGTGCCGTATCACGATGGTGCAGTGATGTATCTGAAGGAAGCCGGTGTCTGGACCGACGCCCATCAGGCGCACAACGACAAACTGATCGAGCGTCAGGGCGTTCTCGCCGATGCCTGGTCGAAGATGGACACGAAGCTCGAAGGTGACGCCTTCAAGTCGAAGTGGCTTGAAATGCGGGCCGCTGCGCTCACGAAGGCCGGTTTCGACCCCATATGGAAGTAACCGACGAACAAAACGGGAAGCCGGTAGCGCCAGCGCGTTACCGGCATCTCAATTTTTTTTGGCGCACCGTCGCGATCGTGGCGGGCGTTCTCACGATTGTGCTCGCTGTCGACCAGGTGCGTCTGGTCTTCGGCATGCAGTGGCTCGGCAGCATCATCTTGCTGTCGAACCACTATTTGTACGCGATCCTCGGGCTGTTGCTGCCGCTGACGTTCGTCTTCTTTCCCGCCGGGAAACGTGCCAGCAGCACGCACGTGCCGTGGTATGATATCGCGTTGTGCGCGGCGACCTTCGGGGCGTGTCTTTTCTTCTTTCTGAATTCGACGGTCATCGTCGACCACGGCTGGGAATTCGTCGCCCCCGACTACGCCATCTATATGAGCTATCTGTTGTGGGCGCTGGTGCTGGAAGCGGTCCGGCGTGCCGGCGGCACGGCAATCTTCGTCATCGTCACCGTGCTTTCGGTTTATCCGCTGTTCGCCGATTCCATGCCGGGACCGATTTCGGGCCTCGCCAGCTCGTGGGGCGAGACCGCGTCCTATCACACAATGAGCATCGAGAGCATTCTCGGCATTCCGATGCGTGCCTTCGCCGAGCTGGTCATCGGCTTTTTGATCTTTGGCGTCGCGTTGCAGCACACCGGCGGCGGCCGGTTCTTTCTCAACCTCGCGTTTGCGTTGTTGGGCGGGGTGCGCGGCGGCGCCGCCAAGGTCGCAATTTTCTCCAGCGGGCTGATGGGCTCGATGAGCGGCAGCGTCATCACCAACGTGCTGACCACCGGCGTGATGACGATCCCGGCCATGCGCCGCACCGGTTTCGCGCCGCACTACGCCGGCGGGGTCGAAGCCTGTGCATCGACAGGCGGCGTTTTGATGCCGCCGGTCATGGGTGCTACCGCGTTCATCATGGCGACGATCATCGAGGTTCCGTACGTCGATATCGCCGTCGCCGCCATCGTACCGTCAGGACTGTATTTCTTCGGCCTGTTCATGCAGATCGATTCCTATGCCGCGCGTATGAACCTGAAAGGACTGCCGCGCACCGAATTGCCGAAGCTGGGGCAGACGCTCCGCGAAGGCTGGTACTTCGTTTTCGTCTTCGCGATGTTGATCGTGATGCTGGTGTATCTCCGGCGTGAAGCACTGGCGCCGTTCTACGCAACCGGCATTTTATTGTTCCTCAATCAGGTTTTCCCGGCCAACCGGTGGGGGCTGGCGGAACTCAAAGTCTTCATCCTCGGCGTGGCACGGCTTCTGACCGAGTTGACGGCAATCCTCGCCGCCGTCGGGTTGATCGTCGGCGCACTGTCGATGACCGGCATGGCCGGCACGCTGGTCAACGATCTGGTGTTTCTCGCCGGTGGCTCGACGCTGACGCTTCTGGTCATGGGCGCCATTACCAGTTTCATCATGGGCATCGGCATGACCGTGACCGCTGCGTATATCTTCCTTGCCGTGGTTCTTGCGCCGGCGCTGATTCAGGGCGGCCTGTCGCCGATGGCCGTGCACCTGTTCATTCTGTATTGGGGTATGCTGTCGTTCATCACGCCGCCGGTCGCGCTCGGCGCATATGCCGCCGCCGCACTCGCCGAAGCGACACCGATGCGCACCGGCCTCGAAGCCATGCGCCTCGGCAGCATCATCTATTTCATCCCGTTCTTTTTCGTCCTCGACCCGGCGCTGATCATGGAAGGCAGCACTGCCGACATCCTGACGCATACGATTTCCGCATTCGTCGGGGTATTCATCGTCGCCGGGGCGCTGCAAGGATATCTGATCGGGTTGGGGCGGCTGGACCGGGGCGGCACGCTACAGTGGCCGATGCGCGCCTGCCTGGTGCTGGCGGGCATGAGCATCGCAACGCCCGGCGGCGGGTTGTTGCCGTGGACAAATCTGGAAGGCATTCTGGCCTCTGCCGTGTTGCTGGCCGGTGCCGGGCTGATGTTCTTCATCAGTGCGAACATGGCGAAACCGCAACCGGTACAGGGCAACCACGACGGAGGATCCAGTTGAACGCAACCGAGCTATTCGACCTGACAGGCAAGGTCGCGCTGATCACCGGCTCGACAAAGGGCATCGGCAAGGAAATTGCCCACGTCTTTGCAAGTGCAGGCGCGAAAGTCGTGATTTCCAGCCGCAAGCCGGAACGTTGTGCGGAAACCGTGGCCGCGATCAAGGCCGAGGGCGGCGAAGCGATCGGCATTCCCTGCAATATCTCGGAGCGCGACCAGCTGCAAAACCTCGTCGACGGCACGCTGGCGGAGTGGGGTCAGATCGACATTCTGGTCTGCAATGCCGCCGTCAATCCTTACTTCGGACCGCTATCCGGCATCACGCAGGAAGCCTACGACAAGATCATGGACGTCAACATCGGCTCCAATCTGTGGCTCTGCAACATGGTGTTGCCGCAGATGGCCGAACGCAAAGATGGCGCCGTGATCATCGTCTCATCCATTGGCGGATTGAAGGGAAGTGAAAATCTCGGCGCCTATGGCATTTCAAAAGCCGCCGACATGCAGTTGGCCCGCAACCTCGCCGTCGAATGGGGCTCGTCGAATATCCGCGCCAATTGCATCGCGCCCGGACTGGTGAAAACCGATTTTGCGCGCGCACTGTGGGAAGACCCGGAAGCGACGAAGCGCGCACTGGCCGCCTACCCCATCGGCCGGCTGGGCGAGCCCGAAGACATTGCCGGTGCAGCGCTATTTTTGGCATCGAAAGCTGGCAGCTTCGTCAGCGGGCACACGCTTGTCGTCGATGGCGGCAGCACCATCGGCTCCAGCCGCTACAGTTAATCTCTAAAGGCCTGCCAGCACCCGGCCCTTGTCGGTCAACCCGGCGATCCGTTTCCCGAAAATGGCGAAACGCTCGTCCTTGGTCTGGCCGCGCAGGTAACGGATATAGATTTGTTGCAGGATGACAGCGATCTTGAAGACGCCGAACACCTGATACCAGTGCACCCCCGAACAATCGAGGCCGGTGGCTTTGGCATAGCGCTCGATCACCTCGGCGCGCGACGGAAAACCCGCATTCCATGTCGGCATGGATGCGCCGAGAATCCACGCGGGATCGTCATCGCTTTGCCCCCAGAACGTCAGCACATACCCAAGATCGAGCAGCGGATCGCCGCGCGTACACATATCCCAATCGAGCACGGCGCGCGGCGTTGCCGGATCTTCGGCATCGACAAGCATGTTATCGAGCTTGAAATCATTGTGCAGCAAGGACACGCGCTGACTTTGCGGCATACCTTCGTGCAGCCACGCAATCACCTTGTCCATCACCGGGTTTTCTTCATGGATGGCCGCACGCCAACGCTTGGTCCAACCGGCAAGCTGGCGTTCGACGAAGCCGTCCGGGCGACCCAAATCATCAAGCCCGGCATCGGCTGGATTAACGCCATGCAATTCCGCCAATACATCGACCAGCATATCGCCCATACGCGCCAGAAGCTCGGGCGTCCAATCCCGGTCGTCTGGCAACTCCCGGCGCACAACGATGCCGTTGCGACGCTCCAGAACATGAAACGGTGCGCCGATGATCTCTTCATCCTCGCAGACGGCATAGCTTCGCGGCGCCAACGGAAAGGCCCGCCAGAGATCCTTGAGTACCCGATGCTCACGGTTCATGTCGTGCGATGACGGCGCAACGGGGCCGAGCGGCGGGCGCCGCAGCACATATTCCGTTTCGCCGAAGCGGATCAGATAGGTGAGATTGGCGTGCCCGCCGCCGAACTGCGCCAGATCGAAATTGCCGTTTGTTTCGGCAAGATATTCGCGCAGCCATGGCTCCAGCCGCGCCGTATCGAGCCGCTCGTCCTCGCGGATCGGTATAACTTCCCGGTCAGGCGTGCTCATGGCGGCTCAGACGACTTCGAACAGGCCCGCCGCGCCCATGCCGCCGCCGATGCACATGGTGACGACGACGTTCTTGGCGCCCCGGCGTTTGCCTTCGATCAAAGCGTGGCCGGTCAGCCGCGCGCCGGTCATACCGAACGGGTGGCCGATGGCGATGGAGCCGCCGTTGACGTTCAGAATCTCGTTCGGAATGCCCAGCTTGTCGCGGCAATAAAGCACCTGCGAGGCAAAAGCTTCGTTCAATTCCCAAAGATCGATGTCGTCCATCTTCATACCGAAGCGCTCCAGAAGCCGCGGCACGGCGAACACAGGCCCGATACCCATCTCGTCCGGCTCGCAGCCCGCGACCGTGAAACCCTTGAAGATACCGAGCGGTTCGAGCCCTCGCTTCTCCGCTTCCTTCGCGTCCATGACCACGCACGCCGACGCCCCGTCGGAAAGCTGGCTGGCATTGCCCGCCGTGATAAAGTTCCCCTCGCCCATAACCGGCTGCAACTTGGCAAGACCTTCGATGTTGGTGTCGGGGCGGTTGCCCTCGTCGCGGTCCAGAGTCACTTCCTGTTCCGAGACCTCGCCGGTCTCCTTGTTCTTCACTTCCTTAACCGTCGTGATCGGCACGATTTCATCGTCGAAGTAACCTGCCTGTTGGGCGGTGGCGCAACGCTGTTGGCTTTGCAGACCATATTCGTCCTGCGCCTCGCGGCTGATACCATAGCGCTTGGCGACAAGGTCGGCGGTATCGATCATCGCCATCCACAGTTCCGGCTTGTGCGCCATCAGCCACTCTTCCTCAAAGTGGTGCCTGTTCAGGCTCGGCTGGACGAGGCTGACGGACTCGACGCCTCCCGCGACCATCACCGGCACCTTGTCGACGATGACCCGTTGCGCGGCCATGGCAATTGCCTGCAATCCGGACGAACAGAAGCGATTGACCGTCGTCCCCGACGTCGTCACCGGCAGACCGGCACGGTACGCCGCAAGCCGGGCGATATTCTTGCCGGTCGCGCCCTCGGGATAACCGCAGCCGATGATCACGTCTTCGACGTCCGCCGGATCAACACCGGCACCCGCCACGGCGTGTTCAATGCAATGGCCCTGCATCACCGCGCCGTGGGTCTTGTTGAAGGCGCCGCGATAGGCTTTGCCGATTGGCGTGCGGGCCGTCGAAACGATTACGGCTTCGGTCATGATGTCTCCTTAACGGTTCGTGTCGTATCGGTTAAAAATCGGCAAAGGACTTGCCGGATTTGGCCAGTTCCTCGAGCAGCGGTGCCGGACGCATTAAATCGCCGTGCTGATCGTGCAGCCTCTTCATGGTCTCGTAAATTTTATCGACGCCGGTCAGATCTGCAAAGAACATGGGGCCGCCGCGGCCGATGGGATAGCCGTAACCGTTCACCCAGACGAGGTCGATGTCGCTGGAGCGTGTCGCGATCCCTTCACCGAGGATCTTCGCGCCTTCGTTGATGTGCGTGAAGATGCAACGCTCAAAGATTTCCTGATCCGTGACAGCCCGGCGCTGGATGCCGAACTCCTCGGAAACGGCGCAGATCAGCTTTTCGATTTCCGGATCCGGCTCGGGCGTGCGGCCGCCGTCGGCGTACTTGTACCAGCCGGCGCCGGTCTTTTGACCGTGGCGGCCCAACTCGTAGATACGGTCGGCGATGGTCGAGGCATAGCGCGCATTGCTGGGCTGCGTCTCGCGGCGGTGTTTGCGCACCATATAGCCGACGTCCAGACCCGCCAGGTCGCTCATCGCGAACGGCCCCATGGGAAAACCGAAATCGTAGATCACCCGGTCGACTTGCTCGGGCAGCGCGCCCTCCTCAAGCAAGAACTCCGCCTGCGAGCGATAGGCATACAGCATGCGGTTGCCGACAAAACCGTCGCAGACACCAACCATGACGCCGACCTTGCCGATGTCCTTGGAAAGCTTCATCACGGTGGCCTGAACGTCCGGCGCGGTTGCCTTGCCACGGACGTTCTCCATCAGCTTCATAATGTTAGCCGGTGAAAAAAAGTGCGTGCCGACAACGTCAGCGGGCCGAGCGGTCGCCGCTGCGATTTCATCCACATCCAGTGACGATGTATTGGTGGCGAGGATCGCGCCCGGTTTGCAGACAGCATCGAGCTTGGCGAACACCTGTTTCTTGATATCCATGTCTTCGAACACCGCCTCTATGACGATGTCCGCATCGCCGAGGTCGGCATAATCGACGGTGCCGATGAAACGTGCCATGCAGGCGGCGGCTTCATCGGCGGAAATGCGCCCCCGCTTGACGCTGCCGTCATAAATCTTCTTCGCCGCTGCCAGGCCGCTGTCCAACGCGTCCTGGCTCTGTTCCAAAACGATAACCGGGAAGCCCGCGCTGGCGAAACTCATGGCGATACCGCGGCCCATGGTGCCGCAGCCGATGACGGTAGCCTTGCGGATCGGGCGTAACGCGATGTCCTTAGGCACATTGGGGAGCTTGTGCGCTTGCCGCTCGGCAAAAAACAAATGCCGTTGTGCCTTCGATTGGTCGGACTGCACAAGTTCGTCGAAGTTCTTGCGTTCGAGCTTCATGCCGTCCGCGACGCTGATCGTCATCGCCGCTTCGACGGCATCGATACAGCGTTGCGGTGCGATCAGTCCACGCGAACGCTTGGCGATTTTGGCGCGGTACGCAGACAGCGTTTCGGCGGCACCTTCCGAAGCGATGTTCATCTCGCTGATGCGCCGGGGCCCCTTGCCCGCCGCGATCAGATCGTTGGCGAAGGCGACCGCACCGTCGACCAGATCGCCCGGCACTATGGCATCAAGAAAACCGAGCGCCAGCGCCTTGTCGGCGTCGACGTATTCACCACCGAGAATAATGTCGAGCGCGGGGGCAATCCCGATCAGGCGCGGCAGGCGTTGCGTGCCGCCGGCGCCCGGCAGCAGGCCCAAATTGATTTCCGGCAGACCGAAGCGCGCCGACTTGTCACCGACCCGATAGTGACAGCCGAGCGAGATTTCGCAGCCACCACCGACCGCTGTGCCGTGAATGGCGACAACGACCGGTTTCACGGACGCTTCGACCCGATTGATAATCACCGACAACGACGGCTCCATGCGCGGCTTGCCAAACTCCGTGATGTCGGCACCGCCGCAAAAACATCGGTTGCGGCCGGTCAGAACGATGCATTTGACCGCATCATCGGCCTCTGCCTTTTCGACTGCCGCCGCGACGCCCTCGCGGACGGCGATCCCAAGCGCGTTGACGGGTGGATTGTTGAGCGCGATCACCGCGACCGGGCCATGAAGTTCGTATTCGACGAGGTCTTGCATCGGTTTAGCCTCTTTTGAAACTTGCTTTTGCAGAGCGAAACTGCAGTATGGTGTGGCAGGGCCGGGTTGTCCAGACCCGGACAGCACGGGCACCGCTGTTTTCGCCCATCCCCACGGGTTTTTCCAGTCCGGGAACTGCAGGTGCTTATTCGGGCTGCATACTCGTCCAAATTCCGGCAAGATCGTGCATCGCACAGGGTCCCTGCGGCTACAAAAACAAGACAGGCAGAGAGAACATGAACTTCGATTTTTCCGACCGTGTAGAAGCCCTCAGAACCCGGCTTCTGGCGTTCATGGACGAACACGTCTATCCGAGCGAAAAGATCTATCACGAACAGCTCGAAGCCGGAGACCGCTGGTCAACACCCGCAATCATGGAAGAATTGAAAGCGAAAGCCAAAAAGGCGGAGCTTTGGAACCTGTTCCTGCCGGAGGCTGAATATGGCGCCGGGCTGACCAATCTCGAATACGCACCGTTGTGCGAAATCATGGGCCGCTCGCCGATTGGCCCGGAAGTTTTCAACAGCGCCGCCCCCGACACCGGAAACATGGAAGTGCTGGTGCGCTATGGCACGGACGAACAAAAGGAACGCTGGCTGAAACCGTTACTGGACGGTGAAATCCGCTCGGCATTTGCGATGACGGAACCCGACGTCGCGTCGTCGGACGCCACCAACATTCAATCGCGCATCGAACGCGACGGCGATGAATACGTGCTGAACGGCCGCAAGTGGTGGACGTCCGGGGCAGGCGACGATCGCTGCGAGATTTTCATCTTCATGGGCAAGTCCGATCCAGATGCCGAGAAGTACCGCCAACAGTCGATGATCCTTGTGCCGCGTGACACACCGGGCGTGACTCTTATTCGCCCGCTGACGGTCTTCGGCTACGACCATGCCCCACACGGCCACTTCGAGGTCGATTTCAAGGATGTCCGCGTGCCGGCGTCGAACATGCTTCTCGGCGAAGGGCGCGGCTTCGAGATCGCACAGGGCCGTCTGGGCCCCGGCCGCATTCATCATTGCATGCGCCTGATCGGTGTCGCCGAGCGTTCGCTGGAAGCGATGTGCGCGCGCGCCAAAAGCCGGGTCGCGTTCGGCAAACCGCTTTCCGAGCAAGGCGTCGTCACCGAAGCCATTGCCAAATCCCGCATCGAGATCGAACAGGCCCGGCTGCTGACCCTGAAGGCGGCTTACATGATGGATACCGTCGGCAACAAGGTCGCCCGCGCCGAGATCGCCATGATCAAGGTGATCGCGCCGCAAATGGCCTGTGACGTCATCGACCGCGCCATTCAGGTCCACGGCGGCGGTGGCGTGTCGGAGGATTTCGGCCTCGCCTACGCCTGGGCCAAGACCCGCAGCCTGCGCCTGGCCGACGGCCCCGACGAAGTGCACCGCACCTCACTGGCCAAGATGGAACTTAAAAAGCAGAGCCCGCGGTGGATTTACAGCGACTGAGCGGCCGCACAATGCCCGCACCAGCGGCAAGCGCAACCCTGCTTACACATGCCCAATTATGGCTATTTTTTAGTCAGTAAGTTAATAATGAGTAATATATACGCATATTAATTTTTCCGTCTTTTTTGCGTAAAATCCCCACCCAAGCGGACTCGAGGCAAGAATCTCTATTGAGTCCATAGGCTTAAAAATAATTTCATATTTTTTACCGTTCCCCGCCGCAACTGGCCCCGTTCTTGCGATTTGACGGTGCAGTGCAACAACAACTCCAAGGGGAGAGGTCAATATGAGGTCATATCTCAAAACAGTTTTAGGTGCGACGGCGATTGCAGGCGTTACGCTTGCCGGTTCCGCCGCGCACGCAGCAGAGACCATCAAGGTCGGTATCCTGCATTCGCTTTCCGGCACCATGGCAATCAGCGAAACCACGCTGAAAGACGCCATGCTGATGCTGATCGAAGATCAGAACAAGAAAGGCGGCGTGCTCGGCAAGAAGCTCGAAGCCGTCGTCGTCGATCCGGCCTCCAACTGGCCGCTGTTCGCCGAAAAGGCCCGCGAGCTGATTTCGGTCAACAAGGTCGACGTGGTCTTCGGGTGCTGGACGTCGGTGTCGCGTAAATCCGTCTTGCCGGTGTTCGAGGAACTGAACTCCATTCTGTTCTACCCGGTGCAGTACGAAGGTGAAGAAAGCCAGAAGAACGTCTTCTACACCGGCGCCGCGCCGAACCAGCAAGCCATTCCCGCCGTCGACTATCTGATGGAAGAAGGCGTCAAGCGCTGGGTCCTGGCCGGTACCGACTATGTGTACCCGCGTACCACCAACAAGATCCTTGAAGCCTACCTCAAGGACAAAGGCGTTGCCGCCGACGACATCATGATCAACTACACGCCGTTCGGTCATTCCGATTGGCAGACGATCGTTTCCGACATCAAGAAGTTCGGCTCCGCCGGCAAGAAAACCGCAGTGGTTTCGACCATCAACGGTGACGCCAACGTGCCGTTCTACAAGGAACTGGGCAACCAGGGCATCAAGGCCGAAGACATTCCGGTCGTCGCGTTCTCGGTCGGTGAGGAAGAACTCGCCGGTCTCGATACCGCGCCGCTGGTTGGTCACCTGGCCGCATGGAACTACTTCATGTCCGTCGACAGCCCGGAAAACACTGACTTCATCAAAAAGTGGAAAGCCTTCACCAAGGATCCGAAGCGCGTTTCCAACGACCCGATGGAAGCCCACTACATCGGTTTCAACATGTGGCTGAAGGCCGTTGAAATCGCCGGCACCACCGACGCCGACGCGGTTATCGACAGCCTGGTCGGTGTTGCGGTTCCGAACCTGACGGGCGGTTACTCGGCAATGATGCCGAACCACCACATCACCAAGCCGGTTCTGATCGGTGAAATTCAGGCCGACGGCCAGTTCGAGGTCGTAACCTCGACGCCGGGCCTGGTTCCGGGTGATGCCTGGTCGGACTTCCTGCCGGGTTCCAAGGACCTGATCAGCGATTGGCGCGCGCCTTTGTCGTGCGGCAACTTCAACACCAAGACCGGCAAATGCGGCGGTCAAGGCAGCTAAGCACGTGATCGTTCGGGGGCGGCAATTTCGCTGCCCCCGGACATCCGCTTTTCTCATCTTTTGGATGCCGGACCTGCCTCAATGAATACCCCCATCAAGACCCACACACCCTTCTTCCTTTTCTTGTTTATTCTTTTTCTGATCTCCCCTGTTAAGGCGGACGATGTTGCCGACAAGATCGCCGCGCTGGCCAACGGTAGTTACAGCGATCGTGCCAAAGTCATTGAAGCCCTCGCCGACACCGGCGATGCCCGCGTCATTCCGGCACTCGAAGCTCTGGGCGAAGGCAAGCTTTATCAGCAGAAACTGGGCGGCAAGGTCTTCATTACCGAAAAGACCGGCAGCCAATACAAACTGATCGATCCTCTGAGCCTGGAAGCCGGCGAGACCGTGGCCAAGGGCGCGATCAAGAAAATCAAGGTCAACAACCGGCTGCGGCGCGCCGTACGCGATGCGCTGGGCGGCCTGCAGCTTCGCTCCAAAAAACCTGAAGACCGCATGGCCGCTGCGGAGTCCGTCTTCAAATCGAAGGAACCGAACGCCATTCCGTTGCTCGACAAGGCGATCGCCGCGGAAGCCGACGACGCCGTGAAAAAAGTTATGCTTGAAGCGCGCGCCACGGCGGTACTGGCGAGCGGACTGGACGAGACCGCCAAGCTTGAAGCCATCGACATTCTGACGAAACGTTCCGGACGCGATTCCCGCTCGATCCTGTTGGCGTTCGCAAACACTGCCGAGGGCACCTTGAAAACCGCGGCAACCGACGCCGCTGCGCTGATCGAACGTTCGCTCGCCGCGTGGGCGACGGCGCAAAACGTCTGGTACGGTCTGTCGCTCGGTTCGGTCCTTCTGCTCGCCGCCATCGGCCTTGCCATCACCTTCGGCGTGATGGGCGTCATCAACATGGCGCATGGCGAAATGGTCATGCTCGGCGCTTATACGACATTCGTCGTCCAGGACGTCATCCGGACCTCGTATCCGCAACTGTTCGAAGTTTCCCTGCTGATTTCGATCCCGCTGGCATTCCTCGTCGCGGGCGCCATCGGCGTCGCCATTGAACGCGGCATCATCCGTTATCTGTACGGCCGCCCGCTGGAAACCCTGCTCGCTACCTGGGGTATCTCGCTGGCGTTGCAGCAAACGGTGCGTTCGATCTTCGGTCCGACCAACCAGGAAGTCGGCACGCCTGACTTCATGTCCGGTGCGTTCGAGATCGGCCAAATGACGATCACCTTTAACCGGCTCTATATCCTGATCTTCGCGATGGTCGTGCTTTTCGTCCTCATGCTGGTCATGAAGAAAACCCCTTATGGCCTGCAGATGCGCGCCGTGACGCAGAACCGCGGCATGGCCGGTGCCATGGGCATCCGCACCGACTGGGTCGACGCGTTGACGTTCGGGCTGGGCTCGGGCATCGCCGGGATCGCCGGCGTGGCATTGAGCCAGATCGACAACGTCAGTCCCAACCTGGGCCAGTCCTACATCATCGATAGCTTCATGGTCGTCGTCTTCGGCGGCGTCGGCAATCTTTGGGGAACGCTGGTCGGCGCCATGACGCTGGGTGTCGCCAACAAGTTCCTCGAACCCT